>Ga0163144_10000066_pt1 | contig 232780 bp, 188 predicted proteins | sample OliLak19BULKMAT1_FD_123175 | JGI IMG/M metagenome (GOLD analysis project Ga0163144, IMG submission 123175) | Freshwater microbial mat bacterial communities from Lake Vanda, McMurdo Dry Valleys, Antarctica - Oligotrophic Lake LV.19.BULKMAT1 | ecosystem: Environmental > Aquatic > Freshwater >... | reverse complement strand
GGTGCAGTTGCCGCCTCTAACTGTTGGCGGGGGGGGCGGGGGGGGCGATAGTGGGGGCGGGGCTGGGGCGGGAGGCACCCGATGAATCTCGCACTCTTTGTGCTGTTGCTCTGGGTAGCGTTGGGGCTTGAAGTTGGCCTCAAGGAAGCGCTGCGACTGAGAGACTTGCCGATCGCGCCCAGTTTTGTGTTTTGCTGCGTCACGCTGGTCGCGATGTTTGCTTCGCCCTCGGTCGTCCGTTGGACCGCGATAGCCGTGGGCTTGATGATGGACCTGTTGAGTGTGTTACCAGTTCGCGACAGCCTGGCGGATGTGCGGATTGTCGGGCCCCACATGCTGGGCTTTGTTGTGGGGTGCGAGATCATCATGCTCGTGCGAAGCTCGACCATTCGACGCAATCCGCTGACAATGGGATTTCTTGCCGGGATCGGTGCGATGGGCGGCGCGGTCGTCATGGTTTGTGTCTTCACGCTCCGGGCGTGGGTGCTGGATCCGCTGGTGTGGGACCTGTGGTTCCAGACCTGGACGCGCACGTTGAGTGCGCTCTACACGGGAATTGTTGGTGTCGTGCTTGCGTTTGGATTACTGCCGCTGGCACCGCTGCTGGGGATGCAAACCAACTTTCCCAGCGTGGGCAGCGGGAGGGCGGCGCGGTGGTAGTGCTCACTGCCCCTGCGCCATGCTGTACCCGCGCACCCCGTCAAACTGCCGCAGCAACTCGAAACTGCACACCGTGAACTTTTCCGCGATCTTGTCCATCAGTGCGACGGCACGGCTCTGGCCGATGGTGCCAACGGGCACGTCCTTCTTTAGTTCAAATCGCACGCGGTAGTAGTCAACGCATTCGGTGTACACACTCCCCGTGGGCCACACCTGCGTGCCACGATTGCTGATGAGCGTGAGCGAGAAGGGCGAATCTTGAGCGGCCCGGCTCATCTCATCGGCCACGGCGATCGGGCTCAGGGGTGTGTCGAGATAAATATCGCACCCGTTGACGTGGCTGACGACGTTCGTGAACGTGCGGATGACCTGCATGTGCTGCGGGCGGGGCGGGCGAGTGAAAGTAGCCTCGGAGGCCTCGGGCACGGGCACGCCTGCGGCATTAGGAGTCTTGCCTAGGTTGCTCTTGATGGCATCGACAAATTTCTGCGTGCCTACGGGTGGCGTGGTTTTAGACTTTTCGCCAAAGTCGCCCGTGTGGATGCCGCTCTCAAGCGTGACGAGCAATGCGTTCTCGATGATGGCCGCCTCTCGCGCGAGGCAGAGGTGACGGAGCATCATGATGCCCGAAAGTATCAGGCTAGTGGGATTGGCGATGCCTTTGCCAGCGATGTCCGGAGCGGTGCCGTGGACTGCCTCGAAGATGCTAATGTGATTGCCGATGTTGGCAGATGGGGCAAAGCCCAGACCACCCACCAGGCCAGCGCAGAGGTCGCTCACGATATCGCCCTGAAGGTTTGGCAGGACGATCATCTGATACTGCTGGGGCTTGACGACTATGTTCATGCACAGTGCATCGACGATCACATCGCCGGTTTCAATCTCCGGGAAGTCCTGCGCGGCTCGTTTGAAGCGTTCGAGGAAGAGACCGTCGGTCATTTTCATGATGTTGGCCTTGTGGCCACAGTAGATTTTCTTGATGCCCAGTCTGCGAGCAGTCTGAAAGGCGAAGCGATGGACCTGGTCGCAGCCCGGAGCGCTGATCAGGCGCTTGCACTGGATCATGTCATTTGTCAGGCGGTGCTCGACACCGCCGTAAGTATCTTCGATGTTCTCACGCACGATGACCATATCGATCGGCACGCCTGCGCGGCTATAGACCGTGTCCACTCCGGGCAGGGTCTTGAAGGTGCGGAGGTTCGCATACGCGTTCCACAACTTGCGGGCAGTGACGTTGATGCTCTTGCCACCCCCGCCCTTGGGCGTTTCCATTGGGCCTTTGAAAAGGATGCCGTGATCCTCGACGGCGCGGATGGCTGCCTCGGACATGCCCTTGGTCTCGCCACGGTCAAAGCACGCCTTACCCATTTCGACGGGCACAAAGTCCAGGTGATTCAGAATGCCTGCGGCCTTGAAGAGGTCGAGGGTGGCGGCCATGATTTCGGGGCCGATTCCATCACCTGGTGCGAGCGCGACGAGATTGGTGGGCATGACAAACTCCCAGCCCGGGCGCAGCGGGCTCCCTTGGCCAACCGACACCCAGACAGATGCGAACCGCTACCTCCCTTGGGTTGCGGGGAGCAATAGTAGGGACGATGCGAAACTGCGAAGGTGAAACGTTGCTTGGAGTATGGGCATTGCGACCGCTAAGGACTGGTCGTGAGTTGACTCTGCGTCCCGAGGCCGACCTTGGTCAATCCGATCTGCGCGCAGATCGCATGCACGCGCACAACGTCTTCGTACGAGGCCTGCTCGATCGGATCGATGAGCACCAGTACTTCGCCAAGTGGACGCGTTCTGATCCATGCCTTGATTGCACCGGAGAGTTCGTCAAAGGACACAGCAGGCTCGGCATTGATGGAGACAACGCCGATATCCACACCGTTTCGAGATTCTCTCAGGACGCGCAGGTGGAGTTTGAGCGGCTGACTCTCCGATTGCCCCTCGCGCACGGCACCAGCCTTGGGCAGGCGAGTGGCGACGAACCACTCGGGCCCAAGGATCGCGGCGGAGGCCATAAAGAAAATCAGGATCACCATCACAACGTCCACCATGGGTGTCATGTTGGGGCCATGATGGGCATCATACAAAGCGGCAGCGTTGCGTTTGCGAAAAGAACGGAGATGGCTCATGCTGCCACCTCCGTGCTGAAACTACCGACTGAGACAATGTCCGACCGTGCAAAGCCACACTTGCCAGCATGGTGGAACGTCATCGTGAGGCTCCTTCGCTCACGGTCACAAGCCGCAGCGACACCAATCCAGCATCGCGACAGGCCGAGATGACCGGGGCCACGCTGGAATATTCGAGGCGACGATCAGCGCGGAGGCTGACGGGAGTCTGCTGCACGCCCCGTTGGAGTTCGGGCAGGCGTGCGCGAAGAGTCTCAACGAGGCCATCGAGAGGGATATCGGCACCTTCCATCGAAAGTCGGGCTTGGCCCGCCGATTCGTCGAGTGACAGATTGAGGATCAGCCCCTTTTCGGCCTGCGCCTGCGCGCCCGACGCGGTGGGAAGTTGCACGCGCGACTGGTCATTGGCGAGTTTGCCCACCATGAGATAAAACACGATCAGCACCATCACCACGTCGATGAGTGGTGTGACGTTGAGCTTGCCGGCGGGGGCGGGGAGATGGAGGGTTCGCAGACGCAATTGAGTGGATGCGTTTTATCTGGTCTGCAACTGTTCAGCCCCGATTCCCTGCCCAAGGCTGTGGGTTCGCATCGTCTTCTTCTGCAACTCCAACTCGGGCGTGATCTTCTCGAACACGTAATCGAAGATGTCGTCGGTCGTTGGTTTCTCGATGCCTTCCGCGGCCTTGACAACTTCGCTCACCATCGCGCTGCCCTGCTGCTCCAGGGTCGCCTGCTGGGCATCGCTCCAGAGGCCCTTGGTCGTAAGGTACTTGCGAAGGCGGATGATCGGGTCTTTGCCGCGCCACGCATCGACTTCTTTCTCATCGCGATAGCGTCGTGCGTCGTCCGCAGTGGTGTGGTCGGCGAGGCGATAGGTCACGGCTTCGATGAAACTGGGGCCGCCGCCCGCAACAGCACGGTTTCGGGCTTCCTTGACTGCCCTGTAGACCGCGAACAGGTCGTTGCCATCTACCTGTATCGTCGGCATGCCATAGGCAATGGCCTTCTGTGCGATTGTCTCGCTGGCTGTCTGTGTCTCGCGAGGGACTGAAATTGCCCAGTGGTTATTCTGACACAGGAAGATCGTGGGCGTCTGGAACGTGGCCGCGAAGTTCAACGCTTCGTGGACGTCGCCCTCGCTGGTGGCTCCGTCGCCAAAGTACGTACACGCAACGGCTTTCTCCTTGCGCATCTTCATCGCCCAGGAGATACCGACGGCGTGCAGAGGCTGCGTCCCGATCGGGATGCACAGTGGTGTCTGCTTCACGCCCTTGGGGATGGCGTTGCCACGCTCGTCGCCCATCCAGTGCAGCAGCACATAGTGCATGGGTAGGCCATGCATCCACAGGGCCGCGTTCTCGCGGTAGCAGGGCACGAGCCAGTCGGTCCCGCGCTCGAGCGCGAACGCACTACCGATCGCAGCGGCCTCCTGGCCTTTGTTCTGGGGATAGGTGCCCATGCGGCCCGAGCGCTGGAGTTTGAAGGCCACTTCATCCAGCATGCGGCACTTCATCATGTACTGATAGAGTTCCAGCACGTCCGCGTCACGCAGGACGGGCGTGCCATCGGGCCACTTGGCAAGTTTCTCGTCGAGAACCGCGTTCTCGTCGAGAATCTGCAGGTGATCAATGTTCGCGGCGTAGACGGTGCGGATCGGCATGCTGGTCTCCTGACGAATTCTGTTGCATCCAAGCGTAGTCTCGAATGCGTACAGACTCTCATAAGGAACTCGGAGCAGTGTGGCCTGTTTGGCACTTCAAGTTTGGATGGGGAGAGCGGGGGCAAAGCGGGCGGCGGAAAGAGGGCGAAACGGAGACATTCATCGGAGTGCGATTCATGGTCGGCAAGTTATTCGGAAAGAAGTCCAGGCAATCAGGCATCTTCGCGTACGCGAAAATCAATGCCCGCATCATGCCCGATGTCCGCGACCGACGCTTCGAGCAACCTCTGATCGAAGCACTCGCACGCGAATCCGTCAATCGCGAACCGATCGCGGAAGTCACGGGTGCAGGCACCCTCCAGGAAAAGTCAGGCGAACTCGTTTACTGCGGCATTGATCTAGACTTGTTTGACCTTGACGCGGCCCAGGAGTTTGTCTGCGCATTCCTCACCAGCGAAGGCGCCCCAAAAGGCTCGCTACTCGAATACGAACGTGACGGAAAGGACATCAAGACCCCGTTCGGCGAGAACGAAGGGCTTGCGATGTACCTCAATGGCACAGCTCTGCCCGAAGAGGTGTACCGCACATCAGACATCAACCTGGTGATGGCCTCGATAGATGAGGCACTCGCCCACGGCGAAGCGGGCAGCATCTGGGGCTGGTGGCAGGGGCCACGCGAGACCGCGCTGTATTGCTATGGGCGATCCTTCGATGAGATGAACAGCCGATTACTTCCGGTCTTTGCAAAGACTGCGTTGTGTGAGAACTGCCGAGTCGTGCAAGTGGCCTAGCACCACGAAGTGTTGACAACTTACCGCATCACCCAGCGCTCTTCGAGTTTCGGCAATCCGTCCGCGCCCATTTCGCGCGCTTCACCCAGGGGTTGGAAGATCATCTGGAGCGTCTTGCGAAGGACCACGCGCTTGGTGCCTTTGGTCTCTGGGTCATACGCATCGAGTGCGCGAGTTTCGCCACTGAAGCCGTTGGCAAACACGCGAAGATCGCCCACGCGGGCCGAGCCGACAGGCCACACCGCCAGACCTTCCTTCGCATTTTCCTCGCCTTGCAGCAGCATGCCGACGATGCTGATCTGGTCTTCCAGGAACTTGTTCTCCAGCGCGGTGATGATCTGATCGGTCACTGCCCGAGGAACTGTTCGGCCAGAGCGTTGCAGGTCGCCCTGATCGGTCGCGAGATCAAAACTTGGTGTGAACAGCAGGTCCTGACCGCTGTTGTTGATGACCTTATACGTGAAGTAGTAGTACATGCGGGCGGTTTCGGGGCCGCTGGCGTCTGGGTCGATCGTCATCACACGAAGCGGGCCACTCTCGAGCGTGAGTTGCCAGCGACGCGGCACTGGATCAGGCTCTGGCGCCGCCATGGCGGTGCTTCCGGCTGGGCCGCCTGTGGTGAGCGTCAAACCAAAAAAGCCGCCCGCAACAATGGCGACTGCGAGGGTGGTAAAGAGAGAAGCGCGATGGGACTGGATCGGCATAGGAGTCTCCGCAGGCAGGCAAGTATAGGTACGGCAGCCGGAAGGTTTGGTTGCCGGAAGATGCGGGAACGCAGTGCGGGGCCAACCCTGATATCGAGCCTGGTTTGCCCGCTCACCAACCCTCTGTACTCATCACTGCGGCTCTACCCTGACACATGCCTTCCCCCGTTGTAGTGTTGCCTCCCAAGTGCTTGATTGGCATGGTCCATGTCGGCCCCTTGCCCGGTACGCCGCACGCCCAGCTGACAAACGGCGTGGCATCCATAGTTGAACAGGCGGTGGGGGAGGCCAGGGTCTTGCTCGATGCTGGGTTTGAGGCATTGATCGTCGAGAACATGCACGATCGGCCGTACGTCAATGGCCCGCATGACCCTGTCGTGACAGCGGCAATGACCCGGATTGTGGGCGAAGTTGTCGAGGAAGTCGGGTCCTCCATGGTCGTGGGCGTGCAGGTGCTCAGCAGGGGCGAACTTGAAGCAATGGCGATCGCGCACGCTACGGGAGCCAGATTCATCCGCTGCGAGAACTATGTCTTTGCCCACGTCGCGGACGAGGGGCTACTCCAGCATGCCGCAGCGGGGCCATTGCTGCGATACCGACGGACGATCGGAGCAGAGGGCGTGGCAGTCTTTGCGGACGTACAAAAGAAGCACGCCAGCCATGCGATTACAGGCGACATCGGACTCGCGGACCTTGTGCATGGGGCCGAGTTCTTTTCTGCTGATGGCGTGATCGTGACTGGCATGGTGACCGGTCAACCGACGGACATGTCCGATGTCGCAACCGCCCGCAAGGCGACCAAGATGCCCCTGCTCGTAGGCAGCGGTGTCACACCCGAGCAAGTCAAGCCATTGTTTGAGCACGCCGATGCACTGATTGTGGGAAGTTGGATCAAGCAGGGCGGTGTGTGGGATCAGCCGGTGGATGCGGAGCGGTGTCGCGCCATGGTGAAGGCCCGGTGACACTGTGTCTGCGACTATTTGGCTGCCAATTCCTTGGCACAGGGGCATAGGAAAGATTTAGTTCGTCCGGCTATTCCCTGGCTTCCAAAGCACGTCCTTTGCTCCCCCATCATTCGCGACACGCCCCAGCACGAAGAGCATGTCGCTCAGGCGATTCAGGTACTTGACCGCCTCGGGATTGACTTCGTTCTGACGCTCGGCGTGCAGGGCGACGGCGATTCGTTCGGCCCGTCGGACGATGGTTCGTGCCAGATGGAACGCCGCGCCCAAGGGGGTGCCGCCGGGAAGCACGAAACTATTGAGTGGCGAGAGATTCTCGTTGTACCGATCGATGATGGCTTCGAGTCGCGTGACCTGGCTCTCGATAATCCGAAGTCGCGTCGAAGGATTCTCGTCCTTGGTTCGAGGTGTTGCCAGGTCGGCACCCAGGTCAAACATATCGTGCTGTGTGCTGCGCAGCACTTCAGCCAGTTCGCGGGCCTCGTGGTGGCCATTTGCCGCGGCGAAGTCGGCCTGGATCACCGTCAACCCGATCGCTGCGTTGGCCTCATCGACGGTGCCATACGCCTCCACGCGGAGGTCATCTTTGCGAACGCGTTGGCCAGTGGCGAGGCCTGTGGTGCCGTCGTCGCCGGTCTTGGTGTAGATTTTGGTGAGGCGGACCATGCGTGGACTCCTTGCAAAAAAGTTGATTGTGTCGGACTTCGGGAGCGTTGAATGAGGCTGGCGAGACGGTGTGGTTTCGACAGTGATACGCTAGCAGAGGCGAATTGTCTCGGATGTGCGTTGGAGAACGCGCACGAAAGTGGTCTTTGCAAGCGAAGGAGCGCGCGCAGGATGCCAGTCGCGGATTCGCAGGATCAACTTGAGCCCGTTCAGGTCTCCGCGATATCGATTCCTGCGGGAGCCGATGTCATGGCCAGCACCCAAGCAGTGTGCGACTCGGTTGTGGTCGAGGTGAAGGCGCAGCGCTCGTCAACGCCAATGGCGGACGACTCACGCCAATCGATCCGCGCGTGGAACAAACGTTGGATAGGGCGACTCTCCCAAAGGTCGCAACTGGGACTTGTCGAGCGAGTGCTGCTGGCGAGGGGGCTTACGGGGCCAGAAGCGGTAACATTCCTTGAGCCCAAACTCGCCCACTTGCATGACGCGTCGCTGATGGCGGGGTTGGATCGATCGGCGGAGCGGCTGTTGGATGCTGCGCGGCGGCGTGAGGCGATTGTCATTTACGGCGATTATGACGTAGACGGCGTGTCGGCGATGGCGATTCTCTTCCACACGCTGCGCACGATCGCCCCAGACTGCGACGTACGGACATATGTGCCGCATCGCCTCGAGGAGGGGTATGGGCTCAATCCGCAGAGCGTGGCGGAATTGTGCGCGAGCGGCGCTCGCGTGATCGTGTCGGTTGATTGTGGCATCACGGCGGTCGGGCCTGCAAAGGTCGCAAAGGATGCGGGGGTGGACCTGATTATCACCGATCACCACAACATGGCACCGCCCGAAGTAGGCTTGCCCGATGCGTTTGCTATGGTGCATCCGAAGTTGGCGCGAGCGGGTAGCACGACGGCATACCCGTTCGGAGAGTTGTGCGGGGCGGGCGTGGCGTTCAAGTTGGCTTGGCGGTTGATGACGTTGGCGGCGGGATCGAATCGCCTGAGCGAAGCATGGCGAACGCGACTCTTGGACATGCTGGCGCTCGCGTCGATGGGCGTGATCGCGGATGTCGTGCCACTGGTGGGCGAGAATCGCGTGATGGCAAGGTTCGGATTGTCGCGTTTGCGAAGCGTGGACATCGAGGGGTTGCGGGCCCTGGTGGAAGCCAGCAACCTCGATAGCGAGAAGATTCGCGAGGAGGACGTAGGGTTCAAACTTGGGCCTCGCCTCAACGCCTGCGGGCGCATGGGGCATGCCAAGGAAGCGGTTGAGTTGCTGACCACCGCGACTGGATCAAGGGCGACAGAACTCGCCCAGCAGTTGTCTCGCCAGAACGATGCGCGTCGGACGCTCGAGAAGGAAATCTTTGATCATGCGTGCCAACTCGCCCACCAACAAGGAATGACAGGCGACGATCAGCGTGCAATCGTGCTCGCACACCCTGAATGGCATCCGGGCGTTGTGGGGATTGTGTGCTCGCGACTGGTCGAGAAGTACTGTCGGCCCGCCATCCTCATGCGTGATTACGATGGCGTGTGCCACGGTTCTGGGCGGAGCGTGGACGGCATCAGCCTGCATGCGGCGCTGACAGACTGTCGTGAGCAGCTCTTGCATTTTGGCGGGCATGACATGGCGGCGGGCATGAAACTCGAAAGCGGGCGCCTTGGTATGTTCCAGCGTTCATTTATCGACGCGATCAATGAGCGATTACCCGTGAGCGAGTTGGTTGCGAAGGGTGTGTATGACACGGGCGCGGGCCTTGACGAAGTGACGGTCGAAGCGACCGGACGTTTGCAGATGCTCGCGCCGTTCGGACGAGAGAACCCGCAGGTGCGATTGCGAGTGGTGGGGGGCAAAGTCGCGCAGCGCCCGCAATTGATGGGCAAGCAGCATCAGCACTTGTCGTTTGTTGTGGCGTCTCCCGTGGGACGAATGGTTCGGTGCATCGCGTGGAACAGCGCGGCTTGGGTGGAGCGGCTTCGTGTCGGGGTCCGGGTTGAACTGTTCGCGACGCCGCGAGTGAACGAATGGAACGGGCGACGAAGCGCGGAATTGGAAGTGGTCGACGTGCTGGAGGTGGCCTGAGGTGACCGCCGTTCCGTCATTGTCTCGGATGCGAGTGTGGGTATGGCTGCGCGATTGGAGATGGGGTGCTTCTCGTCGCGTGTTTCTGCTGGCGACGGGATGCGCTCTTGTGCACAGCCTGTTATTCGTTCTGGCGATGCCACTGCTCAGTTGGTGGGGATTCGCTCTGGTTGCGATGCTGCCGGCGATGTTGGCGGCATGGATCGGCGCCGTGGCACCAAAGGATATCCGCCTGCGCTGGGTGCTCCTGGGAGTGACCGTCGGCTGCCTGCCTCGCGAGTTGGTGCAGCATCACTGGACGTGGGCGGTGACGGCGCTTGGCACAGTGCCATTAATTCTACTTCAGGCGGCGTGGACCGGGCTCTTTGCGCTGCTGGGGTCATGGGTGCTTCGAATCGGGCGGGAGCGTGCGACTATGTCTGGCTTTGCACGCCTGATGTGGATCATGCCGTTGCTATGGGTCGGTGTCGAATACTTTCGCGCGCGAGTTTTCCTGGGCGGATACGCATGGGGACTGGTGGTTCACCCGCTGATCGATTGGCCCGGCGCGGCGGCTTGGGCGAGCGTGGGCGGTGTGTGGATGGTCAGTCTTCTGGTCGCGATCATGAGTGCGAGCGGGCTTGTCGTAGTCATCGGTGTATGGCATCGCCGCCTGGATCGCACGTTGGCGTTGGGAGCGTGCCTCTGCATCTTCTCATTCGCGTTGCTGGCCTTTGGCCAACGGTTGGTGCCCGCGATACGAATGCAGGGGAGCGTGCCGGTCGCAATCGTGCAGACAAACGTGCCCCAGAGCAACAAAGTGGAGTGGACGCTTGATCAGCAAGTTGTTGACTTCCGACGATTTGTTGCGTTGACGCAGGCGGCTGTCGTGCCGCTGGAGGGGTCAACGTCTGCGAATTCGGATCTCGCCAAGCCAGTGCTGCCGGCCTTTGTTGTGTGGCCCGAGACGATGATGCCGGGCGTTTCGATCCAGCCAGAGGTGGGTGCGGAACTGGACGCCAAGAAGATCACACTGGGCAGCGAACAAGAATTGCCCGGTCTCAACGGGGCGAAGCGGGTTCCCGCGACGGTCTTCGCGACAGCGTTGCTGAGTGTGTCGCGAGCACTGGATGTTCCCATGATAGTTGGCGACGAATCGCTCACACAGTTTCGTGCCACTGTCGATGATAAAAATGGCGTCGCCTTCGATCATGACAAGCGGTTCAACAGCGTCTTCCTGATAGTCAACGGAGAAGTCGCGGCCCAGCGATATGACAAGATCGAACTGACACCCTTTGGCGAGTCGATTCCCGTGCTGTGGCGTTGGCCCGGAGTTGTCCAGGCTCTCGCCGACTTCGCGGCCTCGGGCATGGCGCTTGATCTCACGCCGGGCTCGCAGCGCAAGGTCATGTCGATTCCGCTTGCTAAAGAGCACGCATCGGCGGAACGCGTGAGCGGGATGCTCCGAGCCGTCACACCGATTTGTTTCGAGGTGACTGTGCCGGAGTTGTGCCGGTCGATGGTCTATGAGCGTGGTGCGCGCCGGGCCGATGTGTTCATCAACCTCACCAACGACGGATGGTTTACCACCAGCAATGCAAGCAGGGTGCAGCACCTTCAAGTCAGCCGTTGGCGCTGCCTGGAGAATGGCACGCCCATGGTTCGTTCCGCGAACACCGGCATCTCGGCGATCATCGATGCCCGGGGGCGAGTGACCATGATGGGTATTGAAGCGGTGGGCGGAGTGGGTGGAGCCGGCGAACTGTGGCAGAGCGACGGGATCATTCGCGGGCGGGTTGAATTGCCGGCCCCATTTAGTCTCACGATCTACGCTCGTGTTGGCGACATGTTTGGTTTGGGAGCATGCGGCGGGTCCGGAATGCTCCTGTGTTGGACGTTGCTATCCGGGTTTTGGACAAGAAAGTCGAACAGGCGTGCTTCCAAGGCGTAGTTGCGGGATATCGGCCTTGCGCGTGTTGACAAGTACGGGGGTTTGCCGATGTTGCATGGGGGTATGGTGTACCCCTCGGAGGATTGCTTGCATGGTTGTTCTCAAAGCAAATGATCGGGCAGGCTTGCCGCATTGTGCGCGACCAAGTCGTGCGAGATTGATGCTGTTTGTGTGTGCGGGCATGACGCTCTCGATGAGTGCGTGCAAAACCGCTGGTCCGGATTCCGGAACAGGAAACAGACCCAAGGGCGGGCAATCACCCGATGCCCCATTCGCTGGCACACCGGTGGATGTCTCGACCCTGCGCGAGGATGCCATCAAACTCGTAGAGACCATGTCCAAGAGCGAGGACTCGACGATTCGGGCCAACGCGGTGGAGGCGGCATCGTTGGTGCCAAACAGGCTTCGATCGATTGTTGATGCCGGACTCTCGGACAGTTCGCCTGGTGTGCGAAGTGTTGCGGCATCTGCGGTGGCTCGAGCGCAGCTTCGCGATCTCACCACGCACGTCACGCCATTGCTCAACGACAAGGTCAATCACGTGCGAGCCTCAGCGATTCTCGCCATGGCTAAGAACGGCAAAGAGGTCGATCAGTCGCCCCTGGCGACCTTGCTGATGACCGACGAGTCGGCCTGGACCAGCAGGCAGGCGGCGTACGTGCTCGGTGAGTTGGGCAATCGCTCTGCGTTGGGCCTGCTCAGATCGGCGGCCAACAACCGCACGAGTGTCTTGCCACCCAATCAACAGCGTCCGTTCCAGTTGCAGGTCGCCGAGGCTATGGTCAAACTGGGCGAGACCGACCAGTTGCCGGTTCTGCGTGCATCGCTCTATCCCAGCCAGATGGAAGACCTCGAGGGGGCGGCCCTTGGCGTGCAAATACTTGGTGAGTTGCGAGATCGCGAGTCAATCGGACAACTCATGAACGTCGTGGCGTATCGTGATCGAACCGGGAGCCAGTATCCGGCAGAGATACGCTTGGGCGCAGCGGGTGCCTTGGCACGCATGGGCATCGAGAATGGGGCGGGCACCGCCGACCAGTATCTCAAGGACCCATCGCGCGTGATTCGCATGCAGGTCGCGTCGGTCTATGGCAACCATCCAGGCCCCTTGTACTGGGATCGTCTCAAAACTCTGATGGCCGATCCGGAACCATCGGTGCGGCTAGCAGCGGCGGCTGGCGTCTTGCGGTCTGGGACTCGCTAGGCTGCTATCTTCACTGCAGAGTGATCATCTGTACTAAGCATCGCGATCTTGCACGCATCATGGCACCGGGCGGTCGTCGGTGTGTCTTTGTGCCCACGATGGGCGCATTGCACGCGGGACACGCATCGCTTGTCCGCAAGGGCGCGGCGATCTCGAAGGAACGCAATCTCTCCGACGGGTGCATCGTCAGTATATTTGTCAATCCCACGCAGTTCAACGAACAGACCGACTTTGCTCGCTATCCCAAGACCATCGAGGCAGACCTGCAACTGTGCGCGGAGGCTGGCGCGGCGGTGGTGTACATGCCCAGCGTGAAAGATGTCTACCCCGACAACGAACTAGTGGAGATACCAGTGCTGCCCGGGGTCGCGCATCAACCTAGTTTAGAGGATGCGTTCCGCTCGGGGCACTTTGCTGGTGTGTGCCAGGTGGTCAAGCGGCTGTTTGACTTGGTGCGCCCGCTCGCCGCGGTCTTTGGCGAGAAGGACTGGCAGCAGTTACAGGTCATTCGCGCGATGACGCGAGAGTTGCGATATCCCATCGACATCATCCCGGGCGAAACCATCCGTGAGACGGGAGGCCTTGCCATGAGCAGTCGCAATGTTTTCCTTTTGCCCGACGATCGGCGAGCGGCGCTGGCTATCAGCCAGGCCTTGTGCGATTCCTGGAGCGCCGCCAGCCCTAAGGACGCAGAACGGGTGATGCGCGACGTGCTCGCGAGTGCAAACCTTCAGCCGGAGTATGCGGTAGTACGCCATGCGGAAACACTCATCGCCAGCGCCACCGGCCCATGGCGGGCGCTGGTTGCTGTCAAGGTCGGGAACGTTCGCTTGATCGACAACGCGGAGTGGCGGCATGCGTAGCGTTGGTTTGCAGGTGTGGCAAGTGCAGGTGTGTCGCAGTGATGCCAAGCGTTCGCGTTCAGGGAAAGGATCGTGCGATGTCCGCAAGCCTGATCGATATCCTCGTCGCGATCGCGCTGGTTGCCTTGGTGATTGCTGCAAGTGAGGTTGGCTACCGCATCGGTGCCCGACGCAAGTCGACACCAGAAGAGCGATCGCAGGTGGGCGTGCTGCAGGCTTCGATGCTGGGGCTCCTTGGTCTATTGCTTGGACTGGCATTCTCGAACGCGACGAGCCGTTTCATCCAACGACAGAATCTCGTCGTGCAGGAGGGCAACGCAATGGGCACTTTTTTCCTTCGTGCCGATCTGTTGAGCCTTGAGCATCGGGATGCGATCCAGCGCAGTCTGCGTCAACACGCCGACGCGAGAATCGAGCTCTTCCGCGAAAAAGAACCGGAAAAAGCTGCCCCGATTACCGCACGCATCGATGAAATAAACGATCGGTTGTGGCAGTTAGCGGTCGTCGGCGTTCGGGAACGCCCGGAGGTCATGATGGGCGTATTACCCCCTCTGAATGAGTTGATCGATCAGAGCGCCGTACGCAGTTCGCTCTCGAAGCGCCACCTGCCCGGCCTGGTCGTGATGGTGCTGGTGGCCAGCGCGATGTTGTCCATGGCGTGTATGGGGTATGGAAGCGGTCTGGTCAAGCGGCATCCGCAGTCGATCCTCTGGGCCTTAGCGACATTGATAGCGATGGTACTGTGGATCACGTTTGACCTGGATTATCCACGCCACGGCATGATTCGGCTGAGCGAACAACCCCTCCTTGACGCGAGAGAATCGATGCGATAACACGATAGACCAAACTGCTGGAATACACAGTCTCGTGCGGTTATACCGACTCACGCCCCACGCAACTGTTCGCTCCGGTGTGAGTATTCCTCTCGTGACGCTCGAGTCGACGGGCTGATCGACAACACTTTTTCTTCGATTCTCGTTGCTGCACCGTCACACTCAGACCTTATCCAAACACAGCAAGCCGAACCGCGAGCGCGATGGCGAAGGAATGCGAGTGGAATGGGTAGAGCACAATTGCTATTCCCACCAGCTCAAGTCCCCAAACCAACATGGTCGGACCAAAATGCACTTTCGGGAACAGATTGTCGAGCCCATATCGTCGAGTATGCGCTGCCGTGAAGCGCTTCATGCCTTCTCGCTATTTCGTACAGGATCAATCAGTATCTATCACGATCAAGCACGCTATCGACAGCAACGTATACTTGTTCTTCACATACCTTTTTTTTCTGGAGATGTACTTGATGTCCCCCGCCACCACTCCCATGACCCCCGTTATCCTCGCCGCCAAGCGCACTCCTGTTGGAAAGTTTTTCGGCTCTCTCACCAAGGTTCATTCGCCCCTGCTAGGTGCGTACGCCTCTATGGGTATTTTCGCCGAGAACGCTCCATTGGCTGGGGCAGCCAAGAATGGTCAGTTTGACGAAGCGATCTTCGGCTGTGTACTTCAGGCTGGCCTGGGCCAGAACCCTGCTCGTCAAGCCGCGCTGAAGGCCGGGCTACCTGATACGACGAGTTGTCAGACAATTAATAAGGTCTGCGGCAGCGGGCTACAGAGCGTCATGCTCGCGGCACAGTCGATCAAGGCTGGCGACAACCATCTCGTGCTTGCGGGCGGCTTCGAGAACATGACGGGCGCCCCACACTTTGCCAAGATTCGCGATGGTGCGGGCGGGCCCAAGTATGGCCCCTGCTCCTTCGAAGATCACATGCAGTACGATGGCTTGCGCTGCGCCTTCGAGGCTTGCCTGATGGGCAACAGCGCTGATTACATCGCCAAGAAGTATGACATCACGCGCGATGCCCAGGACCGCTGGGCTTTGCGCAGCCACGTCAAGGCCGCCGAGGCGACAAAGGCCGGCTTCTACAAGAACGAGATCGTGGCTCTCACTGGCGAACAGTGCATGGACAAGAAAAGCCCTGGCCTTGCCGTCGATGAGGGCGTGCGTCCTGATTCCTCCCTCGAAAGTCTCGCCAAACTTCGCCCCGCCTTCGCCGCCGATGGTTCGGTCACGGCTGGAAATGCCAGCCAGATCAGCGATGGTGGCGCTGCGATTGTCGTGTCGAGCGATGCTATGGCGAGCAAACTAGGCGTCAAGCCCATCGCACGCATCGTCGCCTATCACACCAGTGGCGTCGCTCCCAAGGATATTTTCCGTGCTCCCTCTCTCGCCGTGCCCGCCGTGATCGCCAAGGCTGGTCTCACGATGTCTGACATCGACCTCTTCGAGCTCAACGAAGCCTTCGCGGCCCAGGTATTGCAGAACATCCGCGAGGGCGGCGTGCCCGAAGAGAAAGTCAATATCAGTGGCGGCGCGATCGCGATTGGCCACCCTATTGGTGGCAGCGGTGCCCGCTGCCTCGTCACTCTCCTGCACGGCCTCGAACGCACCGGCGGCAAGCGAGGCGTCGTGGCACTGTGTCTGGGTGGCGGCAATGCGGTGGCGATGGTTGTGGAGCGGATGTAAACCGAGCCGTTCAAGTTCTTGTTGCACAGAAAATGTGATGCCAACCCTGCTCCTCAACTGCTTGCATGCCCGCTGCGATGATTCGTGTACGTGGAAGGCGATCAATCCGAGCGGACCTGCTGAGAGAGCAATGTTGGCTGGAAACGATCAATCGCCTTCGAAGCCTGCATGCAAGAGTGGCCCCTGGGCTCGCAGTGCTCATGCTGGCAGCGATGCTGCTGAGGAAGCCAGCGATCGCTGACGTGCCGACGCAGCCGATCGCGTTGGTGGCGCATTAAGTAGTCTTATGCGCGGTCATCCTCGCCGTAGCAATTGGCATCGCTCGCCAAGCCGACGTGCTCGCGCACCGGCTAGGCGAGCCAGCGGGCACGTTGCTGCTCACGCTTGCGATCACTGGCCTTGAGGTCGTGATGGTGGGCTTTGTCATGTCGACTGGCGACGAGAAACCCACACTTGCAAGGGACACCATGTTCGCCGCGGTCATGCTCGTACTCAACGGCTTCATGGGGCTTGCTCTCCTAATAAGCGGGCTAAAACACCGAGAGCAGGTCTACAACCTCAAAGGCTCGAACGCTTTTCTGGTGATGATCATCCCGCTCACGGTGCTCGGGCTGGTGCTGCCCAACTTCACTCGCAGCACCGTCGGACCGACGCTCTCGACGTTTCAGATGGTCTTCCTCTCGATCATGTCGGTGGCGATCTATGCGATCTTCCTGTTTGTGCAGAACCGCCGACATCGCGGGTTCTTCATGAAGAGTAACGAAGTGGCGGATGTAACGTCAGAGCATGACGGGCACGGGCACCAACCTCTTGCTGGGCTGCGTTCATCTCTTGCTGTTCCCAGCGTACTTCATGCTGCTCTTTGATTGACGCGCTGCACTTGAGCATGCACCTCACGCGGACAGGTGAAGCGGTTCATGCCAATCTGCTTGCTGCGTTCTCCAAAGCGCTGCGCTGGTCGGCGGACAATTTGGAGCCAACGCCTAACTTGTCCAGCGTGTCCAGGATGCTTCGGGCGTGCATCGCGGCGTAGACCAAAGCGGCGTCGATGATGGGCTTGCCCAGCACGCCTTCAAGATCCGACTGCATGTATGTTGGCTTGACGTGGGCCGTGGATTGAGTGCCGTACTGGTTCAGGTTGCTGGCAAAGATGCCCGCAGCGGAGACGGGCAAGAAGTCCTCATAGCGCAGGCCTTCGCAACTCGCGAAGCCCTGTTCAACGAGCGTGTGCATATCAACTGTGGTGATGGTGCCTTTGGCTGCGAGGCCTTTCGCCGTCGGCGAATAGGTCGCGTAGATCAGCCCGGCCTTGAGCAGTGCGGTCACCGATTTTGGGAAGGGCTTGAAGGGCGCGGCGAAGAGTGTTTCGTAAGCGGCGAAGTCGGTCTTGACGATGGTTGGATTCTTGTCGCGGGCCGCGTCGGCCTGGGCGAGACAATCGTCGTAGAGCGTCCGGCCCTTGGGCGTGCAGGCAAAGCCACGTTGCTCGATTTCACCGAAGCGGGCAGTGTGCGTGGCGTTGGTCGTCGTGCCGTCGGGGTTGGTGAAGGTGATGGCTTCGGTGAGCGCTTTGTACGCGTCCTGACGGAGCAGGATGGGCGTGTCCCCACTGGGCCCTTCAGTGAAGTCCTTGAAGCCCGCATGCTTGAGTTTGGAGAGTTGCAGGTCGTCTGCCTGGAGACGAGAGGTGATCGCATCGACTGCGAGCGCAATCGCTCCGTTGGGTAACGTTCCATGCTTGAAGCCATCGATGGTCTCGTATGCGATGTGCTTGAATGTCAGGTGCATGAAGTCGCGGTCGGCGGCGCTCGCAAGGCGCGTCAGAGCGTTGATCGCACGCGTCTTGAACGCATCGACGGAAAATTCACCCATGCAGAACTTCATCGCCGACGTGAACAGGTCCATGCAGAAGGTGTTGGGCGTAAGATGATTGAGGTGGTGACGCTCGAAGCAGGCGATGTCCGCAGCGATCTTGAAGCCGGCGTCGCTGAGTTCCTTGTACAACTGATAATCGCTAGCCTGACCCGTCCACTTGAAGATTCGGGTGGTTGCTTCCTTGATGAGTACCTGCGCATCGGCCCAATCAAGCCCGCCCTGGCGCTCGCCCTTCTCGATCAACTCCTTGGCTGTTTCGCCAAAGACATCCCGCTTGGCGAGTATCGCTTCGATGCGTTGTTGCGTCTGCGGGGCGAAGTAGTTGGTCATCAGCAAAGACGTGAAGACGCGATGCTCGGGAGCGTATGTGCTGCGAAAGGCGGTCGCGATGATCGGCTGGCTCTTGGGCCCCAGATTGGTCATGTCGTAGAAGTTGTGGGGCTGCATCGCAAACTGGGCGAAGAAGCGACCAATCCAGCGATACTCATCGGCGCGGCCAATGCGAATCGCACCGTGCCGCTCGCCGCTGGTCTTGTTGAGCTGCTCGTCGGTGATGCAAAAGCCCACGTGCAACTGCGCCAGCAGATCGCAGACCGCGCGGTTCACGACGTTATTGCAGAGCAGGCTCTTGTCGTACATCGGCACTTCACTGGCGAACATCCGCGAGAGCTCGTGGAAGAGCCTGTGCTGCATCGTGACCTTGTCCGCTAAGTCGCTGGCGGAGCGGGGCGTGCCGGCGGGGAAGAGCGTGGAAGCAGTGGGGGACATGGCGAACCCTCGGGTGTGCGCACTTGAAACCGTGCGCCGCACTAAATAGTAAGCCCGGCGGGACCGTCACACAGGCTGATGAAACAGACGCCTCGCCCTCATCCCCCCGCGCTCCCCTCCCCGCCCGGCAGCGTCATGCTCCAAGGGTTGAGGTATTCATCCAATGCTTCGCGTGTGATTGCCTTGCCAGCGATGTCCTTGGTGCCCACAACCGTCTCTTCGGCCAGTTGCCGCACAGTCTTGCCCTCCTTGAAGGCTTGCTTGGCCAACGCCGCGCTCGCGTCATAACCGATCACTGGAACCAGGCTCGTACACATCGCTAGCGATCCTTCGATCAGGCTCTTGCAGCGGGCCAGGTCGGGTTGCAAACCCGGGCTTGGTGGCAGGCCTGTGCCAGCATCGCCATTGTGCTGGCGGAGCAGGTTCATGGTAAACATCCGGCAGGCATTCGCAGTGATATGGATGCTGTCGAGAAGGTTCGCGGCCATCATCGGCATCGCGACGTTGAGGTCAAGCAAGCTGCCCACGCCTCCGAAACCGCCGTACGTGATCGCCGCGTCATTGCCGATCACCTGGCAGCAGACCATGACCATGCTCTCGCAGATGACGGGATTGACCTTGCCCGGCATGATCGATGAGCCGGGTTGCACGGCGGGAAGCACAAGTTCGCCGATGCCGCAGCGTGGACCACTACCCAGCCAGCGGATGTCATTCGCGATCTTGGAGAGGCTCGCGGCGATGGTCTTCAGGATGCCACTGGTCTCGACGTACGCGTCCTTGGCGTGCTGGCTTTCGAAGTGGTTGGCGGCTTCGCGGAAGTGGATACCGGTCTGCTTGGTGAGGTCCGCCGCAACTCGTGAGCCGAACTCTTCGTGGGAATTGATGCCCGTGCCCACCGCAGTACCGCCCAGCGCAAGTTCGCCCAGTGTGTGAAGCGCACGGTGCAGGCGTTCTTCGGCGTGTCGCATCTGGCTCGCGTAGCCACTGAACTCCTGCCCCAGGCGAATAGGCGTCGCGTCCTGAAGATGCGTCCGACCGATCTTCACGATCTTGTCCCACGCCTTGGCCTTCGCTTCGAGTTCCTCGCCCATTTCGTGGACCGCTGGCAGCAACTCGTTCTTGATCATCACCGCTGCGGCGATGTGCATCGCGGTTGGGAAGGTATCGTTGCTGGACTGGCCCATGTTGACATGGTCGTTGGGATGGACACCGCCTGCGGAGATGTACGCCTTGTCCTTGCTGCTGCCGATAGGCGCATGCCGTCGCAGACAAATGATGTTCGCGATCACCTCGTTCGCATTCATGTTGGTCGAGGTCCCGCTGCCTGTCTGATACGTGTCGACCGGGAAGTGCTTGGCGATGCCTCCAAAGGACGTAAGGCCATCCTCAATCTCCCGGCATGCTTCAACGATGGCAGCGGTGCGTTCCTTTGAGAGTCGGCCCAGGCGGTTGTTGGTACGCGCGCACGAAGCCTTGAGCACCGCATACGCCTTGATGACAGCGCCGGGCACCGGGCGACCCGAGATCGGAAAGTTCAGGACTGCCCGTTGCGTGGAGGCCCCGAACAGAACATCCGCAGGGACAACCATTTCGCCCATGGTGTCCTTTTCAAGTCGCGTTGCCGAGGGGCGCGTGAGTGCGGGTTTGCTCTGAGTTGTTGCCGCAGGCTTTCTGGCACCCCGAGGAGCAACTTTGGTAGTGAGCTTGGCGGGCTTTCCGACGTTTGCAGGGCGTTTGGCCATAGGTTTGCGAGTGTACCGTGCAAATCTGGAAGCAGGGTGCAACCGGGCAAAGGCCCAACGGCACAAGAGTCAGAGGACCAGCCCATATGTTCAAATCCAGCCTACACGACTCTCGAATTCGCTTGTACGTTGTGGCTTCGAGCCTGCTGGCACTTTCGTCGTTATGCACGAATGCCCAGGTAATCTTGCCCCCCATTTTCCAATCGTCCGAGGAGTATCAAGCCGACCCCACCTGGCGGCCGCACCGCTTCGCGAAAGTCGAAGACACCAAGGACTGGATCGTCAAGACGCGCTTTCGCACCATTCCGCGATTGCTTGGCTGTGAAATTGTCGGTGCTAGTCCACAGTCAGGTCACGTGATTTCCAAAGTCAATGATCCCAAGTCGAACTTAGATGCAAAGCCCACCAACACGAGCGAACACAAAGGCCTCACCCATCAGTGCTTCACACTCCCGCTGGTCACGCAGAGCGCCGGACAAAGTATCGACCCGCTGACCCTGCGGACCTGGACCAAACTCGACTGCGACAATCAGAACATCCAACCTCAGTTCATCAGCACGCCACCATCAATGCAGCGAGAACTGGGATGGAAGTTTGACGCCCAGGATGTTCCTGATAAAAATGACGCTTCTTCTGGTTGTGGCCAAATCAAATCGAGATGGAATTTGTCGCCACATTGCGCGATCTGCGTTTCCAGCGTCGCGACCTCGCGAACATTCCCTGGCCCAAGGGGCGCCCGATCGCCTATCCGCCCGAAGCCAATGGCGTCTTCGAGCCTCAGGCGTACATCGACTTTGCCCCGCAAGCCAATGGCCTTGTCCGCCCTCTCTCTGACAAGCGCCTTGATGCCATGGTCGCCGACATCGCGCGACGTGCTGGTGTTTCGACCAAGGAACGCCCACTGCCCCCCTCCGAGGTTGCGTATCGGGTTGCCGACGTGGTCTTCAAGCAGGTCGCCCGTCGTGGTGACGGCACCAAATCATCCAGTACGCTGCAATCTCGCATCCTAACCCATAGGCAACTGGTTCCTTCCGGTACTCCCGCTCCACCACCCAACGTAAACATTGGATTGATCACGGAGCCTGACACCTTCGAAGGTTTTTTAGTCCGCGACGTGCTGACTGTTTGGGATCAGGGCAGCGCATCTCAGCCCGAGCGAGCCGCGATCCTGGTCGCGGCCTTGCGCCGGCTTCAGATTCCTGCGCGGGTGATGCTGGGCGTGCAACTCGATCAGTCAGACCGAGACGAACTTCTGAACCCGCGAGCCGGGCTCGAACGCAGGCAGCAAGTCCGTATCCTTCCCGCAATTGATCCCACAGGTCCGGACGACCCCAAATGCCCCAACATGCCAGGCCGGCCTCAAATGCAGGAGATCACAACCACGACTATTTCGAATCCTGCTGTCCTCGTCGCCTGGGTCGAGTTTGACCTCTACGACCGCCATGAGGCAGACGTGCGAATGGTGTGGGTGCCGATTGATCCAGGAACAGGCGGCGGCCATTGGGAGTTTGGTCAACTGGAGAACGCCGAAAACATCCTCGCGATCGCCACCAACTTCTGGCCATCCAACGTCCAGTTTGTCGGCCCTGCCGGCCCATCAGTCGGCCGCTTTGGCGGTAATTCTCGATACTGGAATCCCGCCATCGCCGATTGGCACCAGCCCTTAGCCCTGTTTGGCATGCTGTCCCAGCCAAGTATCTATACGACCTGCCTAGCGGAATGGCGTGTAAGCGGCAGGAAAACCTCGGTGCGTGAACTCGATGAGTACGTCAGCTCCCGTCGGCGCGAACTCAATGGCAAGATGACCGCAGGTCGGGACACGCCTTGAATTGTCCGGACACTTGCATAGTCCAGACATTGGCGGACTTGCTTCTGTCCCCTCGCCCCCAGTGCTATCGTCGATTCATGATCGCGTCCCATGCACTCAGCGTTGCTCGCCTCTGTCTGTTTATTGGGTTGGTCATCTCGTCCGCCCATCTGACGGGGTGCAGCGTTTTGCGGCGCGATGCCGTGCCCGAAAATTTGGTCAATATTGCACAGCCTGCGGGCTTTGATGGCATCCGATTCTGGGGTGATGGAGGCACAGAGGAACTCAAGAAGTGGATGGCCGAAAGCCTCGATCGCCAACGGGCGATCCTCGTCGCCGACGGAATCGAGCAATTGCCCAGCGTCTCGTATCTCGCACTCTCGGGTGGGGGCGAGAATGGTGCCTACGGCGCGGGCCTGCTCTGCGGCTGGACAGTTCGTGGAGATCGTCCCGAGTTTCGCGTCGTGACTGGTGTCTCCGCTGGCGCACTGATCGCACCCTTTGCCTTCGCAGGTCCCGAGTATGACCATGTTCTGCGCGATGTTTTCAGTTGCTTGAGGTCCGACCAGATCATCAAGTCGCGCAATCTTTTCGATGGGTTGCTGAGCGACGGTCTCTTCGATACTGGCCCGCTCCGCAAACTGATCGAAAAGTACGTGGATCAGGCCTTCCTTGATCGCATCGGCCAGGAGCACAGGAAAGGGCGCGGATTGTGGATCGCAACAACCAACCTCGACGCCCAGCGCCCGATCGTCTGGTTCATGGGCAGGATCGCCGAGAGCAAACATCCCGACGCGCTCAAACTTTTCCAGGACATCATGATCGCCTCCGCGTCCATTCCCGGCGCGTTCCCGCCCGTCATGATCTCGGTGGAGGCCCAGGCAAAGACCTACGACGAGATGCATGTGGATGGTGGGGCAACCTCCCAGGTCTTTCTTTACCCCGCTTCGTTCAATCTCAGTGAGTTTGCCAAGAAGTTCGGAGCAACTCGCGAACGCCACACATACATCATCCGTAATGCCCGCATCGATCCGGAGTACCTGCCCGTGCGCCGCCGAACACTTGCCATCGCCCAACGATCCGTCTCAAGCCTGATTTCTTCTCAGGGCGTTGGCGACTTGTATCGCATGTACCTGCAATGTCTTCGTGACGATATCGAGTTCAATCTCGCCTCGATTCCAGATGACATTGACGTAAACCACGCCGAGATGTTTGATGCCACGTACATGACCAAACTCTTCGAACACGCATATCAGAAGGCTCTCGCTGGTTATCCATGGCAGAAGTCCCCGCCTGGCTTCCAATTCACAGCACCCACTGAACCACCGGCCCCTGTTGAGCCTGCTTCGGGCGTTCCTTCTGGTAGCGAGGGGCGGTAACCATCGGTTGCAGGTCCCAGTATCCCCTATGCCCCCGTCTACCCCCGCCCTCACGCTCTTCGTCAAGAACATGTAAAGGGCGGACCCCGCAAAGACAACCAGAGTCCCTGCACATCCTGGTCCGAAACCGACGATATAGTTTCAACCGGAAAGGCAGTTGTCCATGAAGAAGGGCAGGCCACATCCCGGGTACCACGCCGGTGCTCCGGCTCGTCGGAAAGGTGGACGGACCACCCCTTCGGGCCTCGACCAACCCGCCACGCTCTTCGATCATGTCGACGGGGCGGCTATCTCTCCCACTTCAGGTAACGCCTTCGCATCTTCCCACGACTATGACGAGCATGATGAGGATGCCGCGATCGATGCGCTCTTGAGCGAGTCAGGCGGCACGGGTGGAGTGGGGGGCCTTTCGCTGGTTGGTGGTGGCACGTTTGGTGCCGATACCAGCGGGCTGCATTCAAAGGTGCTCGTGCTCAATCGCGGATACGCCGCGATGCGAATCGTCTCCGCCAAGCGGGCCTTCTGCCTGCTCGCCCGCAACATCGCCGAAGTGATCCATGTCGACCTCAACCCCGATGGCAGTGGGAGCGGGCACTACATCAACTACGACTTTGAAAGTTGGCTGGAGATCAGCCAGTTGCAGCGACAGTTGGAAGCCGAGCGCCACGACTGGATCAAGACCGTGCGCATGGACATCGCAGTGCCCAAGATCATCCGACTGCTGGGCTACGACAAACTGCCCGAGCAGGCCGTCAAACTCAACCGCCGCAACCTCTTCGCACGCGACCGCAACAAGTGCCAGTATTGTGGCCGAATCTTCCCGACCAACGACCTGTCCATCGATCACGTCCATCCGCGTGCGCTGGGCGGGGGTGATACCTGGGAAAACCTCGTCTGCGCCTGCATCAAGTGCAACGCTCGCAAGGGTGGACGCACGCCCGAGCAGGCCAGTATGCGCTTGATCACCAAGCCCGTGCGACCCAAACGCAACCCGCTGATTGCGCTGCGCCTGGGCAGTGAAAAGTACCGGAGTTGGAAGGCCTTCCTTGACCACGCATACTGGAGCGTGGAACTGGGCTAGTTGAACTGGGCTAAAAGCAGGCCTGGACACACATGCTTGGTCGCCGCACAGGATCATTCAAAGTCTCATTCTGTGCAAGTCCAATCCCTCCATATCAAACATCCATCAACCTCACGCAAGGCCAGGGCCTGTGATGCCTCCGCCAACGTTTGGACCAGACATCATTCCTCCACCCCCGGCCCCACCCCCGCCCCCTGCCCCGCCACTTCGGGGCAATTGGCCAGTCGGTCGCGCAATGGGTACCGGTGTCATCGGACGGGGCGTAATCGGGCGGATGGGCATGCCGTTGGTGCCAATGCTGATGCCTGGCACGCCCCCCCCGCCCCCGCCAGCCGGTGATGGCGGGGGCGGGGCGATGCGAGCGCGGAAGACCAATTCCGTGACCCGAAGCCGCACGACCTCGAGCATCGAGACAAACATGTGCGAGCCTTCCCGCTTGTACTCGATGCGAGGATCGTTCTGGCTGAAGGCGCGGAAGTTGATGGTGTCGCGAAGCTGGTCCATCGCGTACAGGTGGTCGCGCCACTGGTTGTCCAGCACGTCGAGCAGGATGGTGCGCTCAAAGTGCAGCAGTTCCCAGCGCCGCGATGTCTCGATCCGCCCACGGATTGTGTTCGAACGATCCTCGCCCTTGAGGTGCTTGAGCGCTTCGGGCAGCACAACATCCGCGCCGTAGTACTTCTTGAAGAGAGCCTCCAGTTCCTCGTCGGTCTTGGTCGCAACCGCTTCCGCGATCTCCTTCTCCATCTTCTTTTCCTCGATCGCCTTCTTACTGGCCTCCAGCAGTTGCTGCGTCGCCGTCTGGATGGTGCTCGTCTTGAAGAGGTCGGGCGTCCAATTCATGTTGAACCGCCCGTTCGCCCAGTTCAGGAAACTCTTGGCTGCTTCCTGCGGACCAACCTGCGGCGTGCGTGCCAGCGACTGGAACATGCCCACGCCATACTCGACGGGATACTCGCACTCGCGCCGGTGGTACCACTGCTCCACGCGCTGCATCAGCATCCGCGTGACCGGATGGGCCGCGTCCTTGGTCCGCTCCTCCTTGGCCACTCGCACAAACTCCGCGACGGGAATATCAAAGCCAAGTTTGTCCTTGACCCAGGATGCCAGTTCCTGCTCGCCATAGTTTTTCTGCGTGAACTCTGTCAGACCCGACAGGTCCGACTGTCGCACGCGCGCCTCCGCCGCGGCCACCAGTTCCTCCTGGACATACCTTCGTTCGTCGTCGGTGGCATGCTTGAGGCGAGACGCGTCCAGATCGACGCCAAACTTTGTCTTGGCCCAACGCACCAGACCCGTTGGGTCAAAGTCGACGCTCACCTCGCTGCCCGCTATGGGCATGTACTCGCCCAGCGTCAGGTTCACGCTCTGGCGAGACTCGTACGCCGCCTCATCGCGGATCAGCCGCTCGAGTTCCTCCGCACTTCGCCCCTTCAGGCGATCGGCGGAGATCGAGCAATCCAGCACGCCCTTGGCATACTCCGCTGCACATTCCGTCGGATACCCATCGTCGAGATACTTCTGTACGGCATCGTTGACCGTTTCGCGGATGAAGTCGAACATCAGGCCCTTCACGTCGCGTCCTTCGAGCGCACGCTGGCGCACGCCATAGAAGGACTGGCGCTGGTGCTCCATAACTTCGTCATACTCAAGCACGTTCTTGCGAACCTGGAAGAAGTATTCCTCGACCTTACGCTGCGCCGCCTGCAGACGGCTGGTCAGCCACGGATGGCTGATCGCATCGCCTTCCTTCATACCCAGGCGCGATAGCACCTTCATCTGCGTCTCGCCGCCGAACCGCTGCATGAGTTCATCTTCGAGCGACACATAGAACCGTGACGATCCCTTGTCGCCCTGACGTCCTGAGCGTCCGCGCAACTGGTTGTCGATGCGACGACTCTCGTGCCGCTCCGTACCCAGCACGTGCAGGCCGCCCATGTCCTCGATGCTGCTGAACCAGCGAATCCTGTGGAGCAGGAAGCGTCCGTTGCCATCAAGTTCGCTCATGAGTTCGTCGCGTGACGCGCTCGACGCCTGCTTGGGCGTGAGCCAGGTGTACTTGCTCGCCCAGTGACGCAGCAGGTCCAGTTCGAGTTGCGCAAAGTCCTTGGTCTCCGCATCCTTCTTATCGATGCCCAACTCTCGTGGACCGATCTTGCGATACACGCCCTCGCGAAGTTGCTCATCCGTGCTCTCCGCTGTCACCGTGCGCGGAGCAAGATTGCGTCGCAGCCAGTGATCCAGCAGCACTTCCTTGCTGATTCGTCCCAGTTTGATATCCGTCCCGCGCCCGGCCATGTTGGTCGCGATCATCACAGCGCCCAGTTGTCCGGCGTTCTCGACGATCGTCGCCTCGCGGTCGTGCTGCTTGGCGTTGAGCACCTCGTGCGTCACGCCATGCTTCTGCGTCAGCAGTTTGGACAAGCTCTCGCTCTTCTCGACGCTCGTCGTGCCCACCAGCACCGGGCGTCCCAGATCGTTGAAGTACTTGATCTCGTCGGTGATCGCGCTCCACTTGTCCTTAGCCGACATGAACACGATGTCGTCATGGTCTTTACGCCGCACTAGTTTGTTGGTCGGAATCGCCACGACATCCAACTTGTAGATGTCGTGGAATTCCTGTGCCTCGGTGTCCGCCGTGCCCGTCATGCCCGCGAGGCGCTTGTACATCTTGAAAAAGTTCTGGATCGTGATGGTCGCGACCGTCTGTGTCTCGGCCTTGATCGGCACCTTCTCCTTGCACTCCACAGCCTGGTGCAGCCCGTCGCTCCACTGGCGACCCACCATGGCGCGCCCAGTGTTCTGATCGACGATGATGACGCTGGGCACCTGACGCCCGCTGAACTGATCGGGCACGTCGCGGACGATATAGTCCTTGTCCAGTTCATAGACCGTGTGCGCGCGCAGGCTCTGCTCCAGCAGATGCGGCAGGTCCATGTTCTCTTCAATGTAGAAGGAGCCCAGTTGGGCCGCCCGCTGCGCCTCGGAAATCCCTTCATGCGTCAGGTGTGCTGTCTTGCGCTCGGGCTTGAGTTCGTAGAACTGCGGGAACGCATCACGCTCGGCCTTGAGTTTGGGCAGTTGCAGCCGAAGTTCCTGAACCTGCTGCTGCATCGCCGGCACGTTGGCCTTCTCGCGAGCAGTCCGCATCTCCCCCTCGATCTGCTTGATCTTGACTTCCGCGTCATGCACTTTCTTGTCGGTGACGCTCCATGGCTGCTGCTTGCCGACAAGATGGCGGGCAAGTTTGTCCGCCAGTTCGTAGCGGGGCTGGTCGTCGTGGGCCTGCCCGCTGATGATCAAGGGTGTCCGCGCCTCGTCGATCAGGATGCTGTCCACCTCGTCCACGATCGCGAAGTGCCGGACCTTCTGCACCTGCTCCTCGAGTTTGCGCTTCATATTGTCACGCAGGTAATCAAACCCGAACTCGCTGGTTGTTCCATAGACCACGTCGCACTTGTACATGCTCCGCTTCTCGTCCTCGTCCTGCATGTGCTGGGGGTGGATCGCCCCGACCGTCATCCCAAGCGCGTGAAAGTACGGGAAGGTCCAATCCCGGTCGCGCTGTACCAGATAGTCGTTGACCGTGACGACATGTACCTTCATCCGCTCGATGGTCGCCATATAGCAGGCCAGCGGGGCCACGATCGTCTTTCCCTCGCCCGTCTTCATCTCGCTGATCTTGCCCTGGCAAAGGACCATGCCGCCGATCAACTGGACATCAAACGGCCGTGCCCGGAAGGGTGGCCTGCTCTCCGGATACAACGCCCGCACCGCCTCATAGAACGCTGGCGGAATGTCCACCTGCATCCAACCGGGAATCGGCGCGGCGCTGCCTAGCCACTCCCCGACGGGTGCCGCCGGTTCCCGCGCATCCATCTCCGCCTTGAGCGTCGCATACACCGCCTGCATCTCGCTCGAAAGGCCCGAAGGATCAAAGTTGAACTTGGGATTGAAGACCCCGCGTATGCCCACCGCCCGGTCCATCCCCTCACGTGCCATCGCGAAGGCCTCGATCATCACCACGTCCTTGTCCTCGCCCTTGTCGACGCGGGCTCGGAAGTCGTGGACCTTGCTGCGAATCTCCTGGTCCGTCAACTGGCGGGCCTGCGTTTCCAAGGCCGTGATGGCGTTGGTGCGCTGGGTGTACTTCTTGACGAATCGATCATTGCGGCTGCCAATCAACTTGTTCAGCAGTGGACCGATCAGCGGAATGCCTTGTTCTGCGATAGCCATAAGAATGCTCGTGGTCTTTGGGAAAGTCTGGAATGGCGTGCTGAGGTGAGAGAGCGCTGGAACAATCAATGACGTTCGGCAGCGATCACAGGCGCGCGGGATAAAATGAATTGAACAAAGGATGTGGTGTCACAAGTAGCCTCAACCAAGCCAATGGCTCAATGAGTCGGCACATGACGACCAAATGAAGGGTCAGACTCCGGGAGCAACCCGGCTCATCATCCTCGCGGAGGTGGCAGATCAATCCACAACTCGCCCAGCACGTCGGGCCTTGCGCAAGCGCACGATGCTGGTAGTTCCCAAGCCGCTAATGCCTTCGCACGAACCGTGACGAGGCGCAAGTTGATTCCGATGTACTTGTCTTTCTTGACTACCCGCACCCGCTGCGTGCTTTGAGTATGCGGCGCAGGCAGTCTGAACTGCAACGCCGCCTCTCGCGGGTCCATCCGAAGCATCCCCTTGGTAGAGGTCGGATCGCTGGCCTGCCACGCGAACGAAACCACAATGAGCAGCGACAATGCGCTGAAGGCCGTGCGTGCGAAGGGGCTGGTTGTCCGCGTCGAAAGTTCCAACGTAGTTCATCGTAGCCGCACTATCCAGAGCGCCCTGGTTGGCTCTTTGACTGCGATGTATGGAGTCACTTCAACACCACCCTACCACGTACCGTCCAAAATAGCACGCACGGCATGGGCCACCCCATCCTCACTATTGGTCAGCGTCTGACGCTTGGCAATGTCTTTGATAGCTGGTACCGCGTTGCCCATGGCGATCCCCAGACCCGCCCCAGCAATCATGCTCTCATCGTTGATTTGATCGCCAATCGCCGCGATGCGTCCCGGCGTGACCTGCCATTGCTTCGCCAGGTGTGAAATGCCCGACCACTTGGTCGCGTCGACGTCGAACAACTCCAGCACATGCATCACCCCATCTTCATCGCCCGTTCGCGCGTGTTCTGGAGCGACCACCGCCGGGAAGTGATGCACAACGCCTCGTCCCGAAGCGACGGATTCCAATGCTTGGGCCAGTTGCTTGAGCCTTCGAGACGGCGCACACGCACCAACCCGCACCGTGTGCTCAGGGTGCTCGTCCTCATCAAGGTGCTCGACCACCCGCACACGCACCTTCATCTCCTCAAACCACCACTTGGTGACTGGATCCAGAGCCGACTCGCGTTTGCCAACACCCCGCACCACCAGATACTCATACTTTGCTGCGTCCGGGTCTTTGAGCACGAGCGCAGTATGCCCATCCCCATTTACCGCCGCCACGGCGTGCCGCACTAGCGTCTCATCCATCGCAAACCGATGCAGCGTCGCGCCCGAATCACCCCGCGCGATGATCGAGCCGCCCGCGACCACGACCGGATCAATCTGCTCGATCGTCTTCAAGATCGAGCGACACTCCGCCCAGCCGCGCCCCGTACACACAACCACACGCACACCCGCATCGCGAGCATCGTGCAGCGCCCGACAGTTGACCTCGGAGACGGAACCATCCGATCGCAGCAGTGTGCCGTCCAGATCGATAGCCAGAATGTCGTAGTGATGCTTCATGGAGATTGAGTTTCTGATGCCTTGGTGTGCGGATGTTGCGACGTGTTCTTGGGCGCGTTGGGCTGTAGTCGTGCCTCATCCAAGAACTCGATTCCCCGACGCAGGTGCGGGATAACGATGCTTCCCCCGACGATCAGCGAGACATCCAGTGCCTCCCAGACTTCCACGTCGCTGCATCCCGCGTGGACGCACTGGTCGATGTGATACGCGATGCAATCGTCGCAGCGCAGCACCGCACTCGCCACCAGGCCCAGCAACTCCTTGGTCTTGATATTCAGCGCCCCGGCCTCATATGTCTGTCCGTCGAGCCGGAAGAAACGCTTCGTCACCAGCGTCCCGCCCATCGGCGCAGAGCCATCCGCGTTCCGACGAGGCGTCGACTCGGCGCGTTCCTCCTCATTCCCAAGGATCCGCCGGTTCATTCGCGTGCGATATTGTTGAAACTGCTCGTAACGGCCCATGCATGCAGCGTAGGGATTCTCACGCCCCTCAACCGCCTGTCACTTCTCGCGAGTCACGACTTCATTGCGAGAAATCAGGCGGTAACTTCCTTCCCCGTCGCCATGCGCCGCCGCGATCGCCTGCATCAATCCCGTCGGATCATCGTCGAGGAACTGGATCGTTTTGATCCTGGCCAATCGTCCCCCCAATGGTTGGCGTGGGTTGATTTGCTCCAGCATCGCCAGAATTTGCTGGTTGCGGGCCTCAATATCAACCCCGCCCGATCGTGCGATGCTCCGCGTGAGCACAAAGATCAGGTCCGGCTGCAACCGCAGCGCGGCTTCAAGGCCCAGCAGCGGTTCGCTCCGCCCAGCGGGATACACATTTTCCAGCCACGCCCGAAGCCCACTCTTGGCCGCAAGTTCCGCAGGTGTCAGGTCAGGCTGCCCGTTGCCGCCTCGAAAGTAATAACTGATCGGCTCGCCCTGACCGCCCGATGGCTGGCGATACACGATCACCTGAAAACTCTGATCCGGATTGAGTCGCGCGATCGACGACGATAGTTCGCTCTTGATGAAGTTGAGGCTCGCAGCCATCGGCCCCGATCCGTCAATCAAGTAGACCACGCGCCGTGCCGGGCGAGCCTCCACGCCCGCAAACGACGCGATCGGCACATCTTCCGGAGGGGGCGGTGGCGGTGCCTCAACCCACTTGCTGGCCTGGACAGTCGTTGGTTCCGAAGGCGAAACTGCTTCGGTAGGGGTAGTGGGGGTGGGCAGATTCGTCACCTGCTTCCCGAATACATCATCGCGTGCTTGCTCTGTCGATGCTTCGACTGGCTTTGTCTCTGAAACTTTCGATTCGGGTACTGGTTCTACAGGCTGTGTGTCCGGTGCCGGCTCAAACTCCGGAGGCTCTTCACTGAACGAAAACTGCAGCGTCGTCTCCGCAGAGATGTCCGTGATCCGACCGCTCTGGCCCTTGAGCCCAGCGGTGATGCTCAGTCCGCCAACCACCGTCATGTGCAACGCGCAAGAAAAAATCGCCGCACGTCGCATCGTGCGAGCAGCGATCCAGCGTTCGCGATGGGTCGCGGAAAGCATCACTGTCCCAAACTACTGTCGGCGATTGCGGGGCCATGCTCCAACCCCGATAAGTTCGCAGTTCACACATGCGCCAGCACTGCCCGTGCTCGCCAGCCCCTGGCAATTCTCTCCAAACCTTGCAAATCCGTCACAGAAATCAGTCAAACAAATTTGTCACGATTGAACCCGACATCGCTGAAATCATTGACATTATCTACATCATCAGTCGAGGCGTCGGCGGCGCAGGCGGCGGCGGCGGGAACAGCTTGCGATCAAAGCCCAACGCGCCGCTCCCCAGCATCGTCAGTGCCGCCGCGCTCATCAGCAGTGCCAGTTGCCACATCAACGCTCGCCATGCATCAATGCTGAACGGATCGCGGTCCGGTAAGATGCCCAGCACCGTCGTCCCCGCTTGCATCGCTGGACCAATCTCCGTGAGCCAGATTGCTCCCAGCATCGTCCCGGCGAGCATGATCGCGCTCGCACGAGTCATCAGCCCGACCAATACGAACAGCCCAGCAACCACCTCTGTCACCGCAACCATCCACGCCAGCCGCACAGGCCACATCCCGCGGGACAGCCGTTCGGGCCATAGTTTCATCATCGCGTTGGCCTTGGGCTGATCCGTCGCGACCGGCGGAAAAGCGGCCCGATGAATCAGCAGTGCCAGTCCATAAACCCGAGGCACTTCGATGACATCAGGAAACTCTGCGGCTTGGTACACGCGGTTGGGATTGGGTTGTCCAGCGCCCGGGCTGATCGAGGGAGCCGTGACTTGCGCGAGCGTCGGCATGATCCAACTGGCCTGGACGTGTTGGGGCGGCTGCGGCGGCCCAGGCTCGGGTGTCGGATTCACCGGTGCTGGTGTTGGTGCAATGTCCGTCGCTGGCGGAGTCACTGGTTGATTCGCAGGCCGAGGCTGAGCCTGAGGTTGAGGTTGAGCCTGCGGCATCACCTCCGTCGGTGCCAAAGTCGGTTGTGTTGGTCCCGTCGGTCCCATTGGCGCCGGTGTCGTGCCATTCGCAGGATTCGTAGGCGGAGCCGTTTGCCCGCTGGGCACTTCTAGCCCGTTCAATGTTGGTTGGCTTGGATCAACCACTTCGCTCGGAGCGATCGGACGCTTGGTCTTCCCTGGCGGGGCCAGATCTCGTATCCGCTCCACGCCCATCGTCGCAAGCAGCGCGGCGTTCTCGCCCTTCACCTGCATCATCGCTTCTAACTTGCCAATGCCCGCCCACACGAATGTGACACCCAAGGCGATACGAAGGAAGAGCGGGGCAATCGAGGGGCCAAGTGGGCGTGCCATGTCTAATGGTATCGGCATATCGGCCTGCAGCCCGCATCGCTCGTCGGCACCAAATCGCTCCATAAGGAAACCGGCTTTAGTACTTGATCACCGACAGCACCTTGCCGCAGTGCGACAACTTGCGAATCCCGCCCAGAGCCTCCAACTCGATGAGGACCGACGCGCCCACAATTGTCACCTGAGGCGCGGTTTCCCGTACCAGTCGCGCACACGCTTCCAGCGTTCCCCCAGTCGCCAGCAGGTCATCCACCAGCAACACCCGTTGCTTCCCCGCCAGCGCATCGGCATGCATTTCCAGCCGATCTGTCCCGTACTCCAGCGCATATTGCACACCCTTGACAGCCCGTGGCAGTTTGCCCGCCTTGCGCACGGGAATGAAACCCGCCGACAGCGACTGGGCCACGGCAATTCCAAAGATAAACCCGCGCGATTCTGCGCCCACAACCACTTCGATGCCCATGCCCCTAAATTGATTAGCCATCAACTCCACAGCCAGCGCCAACCCAGCCGGATCAGCGAGTAAAGGTGTGAAGTCCTTGAACACGATCCCCGGCTTGGGGAAGTCCGAAACGTCCTTGATGAGCCGCTTGAGGTTGTCCATGACGGGGCGAGGGTAGCAGCCCCTTGCGAATTCCCCCCATCATTTTCATTGCTCGGGGCGTAGGTTTCCGACATCCCTGTATGCCAATCCTCCCTCCGAGCAGCGTGCTGGCCGCAGCCGGAGCCCCCAACGCGGCTCGTCTTCTGCCATCTGCCAACCTGCGGCAATCACTCCGCAAGGCTCAGGCACCAAATCGAGGCGAAGACGAAGTGATTGTCGGGGTCGAGGCAATCGACAAAGCCCAGGCGGTGCGAGGTCTCCAGGACAATGCCCAAGAGCAGGCTCGCGAGGACCATCAGCAGCGGGATCAGTTCTACGCGCATGGACAGTCCCAGCCTCGCCACCAAGATCGCGAGTCCAAGCGATTGGATATCGCGGGATAAGTCCCGGTTTGAAACCAGCATCAAGCCGCCTTGCGGATCGCTCTTGTGCCTTGTCGTGGGGCGGGGGCGTTCTGGATGCGCCCTGCCAGCGGAATGGATTGATTGAGACTGCTGCGAGTTATCCGAGGAGTTGCCGATGCCTTCCTGCGCTTTGGCGCAGGCTTAGAGACAGTCGCAGGACCCGACTTCTTCTTGGCTGGCTTTGATGCACTAGCCGCTCGGGACTTCTTTCGAGTTACCTGCGCGGATAGTGCTGGAATTTTCAGGCGAACTTCCTGTGGCTGCTCGACGCGCTGGGTCGACTGCGGTGTCTGCTGCCATGTGACCGCACCAGGCATGACCTCATTCACTTTGTTCACCTGACTGACCTGGTTCACCTGATCATCGGCCATTCGCTGTGCCCGTGGCTCGACGCCCAGCACGCGTTCCAGCATTCCAAGCGTCTTCATCACGATCAACTGATCTTGTTCAAGGTCAATCAGTGCGCCAGTGTGCTGCATCTCATCGAGAATGTCATCCCGCAAGTGCGGAAACAACTCTCGCGGCGTCGTTGCGCCCACCAGCGTCAGGCCGCCCGCAACTCGCCCGATCGCGTACGGATCCATGCGCACCCCCTGCAACTCCGCAAGGATGAACAGCACCTGATCGGGCGGGTTCTGGAGGACTGTTCCCTTGAGCAACTTGGTCGCGCGTTCTAACGCCTCTAGGCCAACACCATCGTCGCCATCAGCCAGCCGAACCGCTCCCACCCGCAACAGTGTCTCGACTTCATCATCCATCACCACCCCGGCAATGTCCACAGCCATGCGCCGCAGCGAAGCTTCCTCATGCAGATTGCCGCTCCCGCCACAGGCCGCCCATGCGCTCATCAGTCGCGATGCCACCCGTCCGGCAGGCGAGCGAAGGTCCGTCGCGCCCCACGTTGCCATGACCTCTGCGATCTGTTGCATTAAGGGCACCAGCGGATCGGGCGCTGCAAACTTACCCAGCACTCGTGCCCCAGCGCCGCCCCCAACCCGTCCATCGAGCGTGTCATCCAGGTCTACGCGCTCAACGTGCCGTGATAGCAACGCTGCTGCTTCGATCAGCAGTCGCGAGATGCGTGCGTCGGGCGAATGTCCCATCGTGTGTGGGTGTATGGTTACTTGCGCACAATCCAGGCGCATCGGGAACGTGCCCGGATAACTACGCGGACGTTCGTTGGCCCAGTCAAACCACGAAGCCGGCTTTCCTAGTCGCTCGTTCGTGCGCACGCTCAGCCGTCCATCTGGAAAACAGGCCACCACCGCGTCCAGCGCATTGGGTATATCACCACAGCGCACATCGCTGTTGCTCAGCGCGATCCAGTCGGTTCGCAACACCCCCGGGGCTTCCAAGATTGCCGCTCCCCAGCCTGCGGGCTCCAGAATCCCCAGTTGCAGCGGGCGCGCGGGCCAATGGTGGCGATCCAACCACTTGCGCACGCTGTCGGGATCGTGCGCATCCAGGCGTTCCAGGCCAAGATCAAGCCCAAAGTCAAGGCCCACTTCCTGCACGCATTCCACCCCGCGAAGCACCTCTCGTGCGACGCGAGCAGCGCCACGCATGGCCCAATCGCCCAGCGGCGTGCGAGGCCATTGGGAGCGGTCCGAAAACCGAAACGACGACATCTGATCCAACGGGCGTTCCATGCGCAGCGATGCATCGGCAAAGAAGCGTGAGAACACGACCCGGGAATCGGGCATGAGTCAGAAGAGGTACACGCGCGCAACGCGTGCATCGAACAGTCGGTACATCTGTTGTAAACAGCACAGGCGTTGAGCCGCCTGTGCCGTCATGTTCCCGAACTGGCCTTGGGTGCTTCGGGGTCGATCTCACGCAGATATTCCCAGGTATAGATGCCCGTGTCGTGCCCGTCGCTGAAGCGAATTTTGAGGGCGTAATTGCCTACCAGTTCCGCATGCAAGGCCGTTAGAGTTCCGCCCCAGGCCTGGCCTCCGGACTTTCCGGAAGGAAGCACAGTGAGCGGATTCTTGGCGATCTGTTCGCGCAGTTGTCGCATATCCGCGCTGGGGGACATTCGTCGCAAATAAGCGATGGTGTAGTAGGAGGTCGAGGCGTCTTCCCACTCGATGGTGAGGCCGCGATCTTTCTTGAGGTCTAGGCGAGATGGAGTAGCGGAACTCATGGGCAAGTGATGGCATCAGGCAGCGATCCAATGGTATGAGCGTCCCCGGAGCGTGCATCGACTCAGATGTCGTACGCTGGACCCATGGCGACATTTATTGAACGATTGATGCGAGCCATCGAAAGCAAGCGATCGGTGGTTTGCGTAGGACTTGATCCCGTTATCGACCAACTGCCCGCTGAGGTGAGGGCTCGCCACCACGAACCGGTCCGAGCAATGGTTGAGTTCTGTACGGGCATCATCGATGCCACGAGCGAGCACTGTGCGATTCTCAAACCCCAGTCCGCCTGCTTCGAGCGGTTTGGCAGCAAGGGAATCGCGGCTCTCGAAGAAGTCGTGGCCCATGCGCGGATGCGGGACCAATTAGTGCTTCTGGACGCGAAGCGTGGGGATATCGGCATTTCCGCAACCCACTATGCCGTCGCCGCGACGCACCTTGGCGCGGATGCCATCACCGTGAACGGATACCTTGGCGAAACCAGCATGGAGCCGTACATCACTGCGGGGCTTGGTGTCTTTGTGCTTGTGCGCACAAGCAATCCCGACAGCGACAGCGTGCAGAGCAACCGACTCATGGACGGACGCACCGTTGCTGAACTGATGGCGGACATGGTTGCAAATCTGGGAGGAAAAATTTGCCCAGGCAACAGATTGTCGAATATCGGCTGCGTCGTCGGAGCGACTAAGGCTGCGGATGCCATCGCGCTGCGTGCTCGCATGCCCAATCAAGTCTTCCTGGTTCCTGGATACGGGGCGCAGGGCGGCACGGCGGCGGATATCCGCCAAATGCTCCGACACAGAGCCAACTCACTGAGTGAGGCTGGTGTTATCGTGAACGCGAGCAGAAGCATTATTTTCGCTAAATCGTCGGGGACAGAGACGTGGCAGGAGGCTGTACGTCGGGCAACGGTTACTATGAACAGCGACCTTAGTACGCTGGTCGCCTAGCGCGGGCGTTCGCCTGCTGCTGCTGTTGAGATGTTGCCAAAACTGCTTGGAGTACGTCGTCGACCAACCCGCTTCGTCAGTTGTCCACGCGGACTCGCGCCCATGCGTTGCGATCATCGTGAACGCAATGGCACCGTCTCGATTTTACCTACATTCCAAATTGGCGAGCAGCGTGCAACAGGTGCGGTTGCTCACGCCCATCCTGTATAAGACCAACAACATCGGCTGGCGGTTGTCGTCGATGGATCACTTCGGTGGCGTGGTGCTTGGCAAAGACGAAGCCATGCCGGCGGGTAACTCTCCAGGACAATTCGCAAAGGGGCTCGTGAAGGGTGTGAGACTGCTTCGATTGTTGCATCGACATCGGGTCCGCGCGGTGGTCATCAACGGATACATGTACCCCGAGTGCTGGATGGCGCTGGCCTATGCACGACTGCGGGGCGTGCCCGCGTTTCTGGCAGCGGATTCCAACGCACTCGCCGATGCGCCACGCTCGGGCCTGCGCAGTTCCTTGAAGCCATTGCTGGTTCGCTGGTTCGTTCGTGCCTGCCATGGCGTGATGCCGGTTGGCTCGCTGGGTGAAAAGTACTTTGAGCGCTACGGGTCCAAGCCTGGTCGCACGTTTGTCGTCACTTTCGAGACCGATCCATCCTTATGCGTCACGAGCACTGCCCAAGACATCGTGGCGACGCGGGCGAGTACTGGCTTTGCCCAGGGACGCAAGCGTGTGCTTTGCTCGGGGCGATTTGAGTCCTACAAACGTTTCAGTGATGCTATCGATGCGTTCATCGCGATCGCGCCCCAGCGACCTGATTGGGACCTGGTGATGGCTGGCGACGGCACGCAGCGTGCGATGCTCGAAGCGCGGGTGCCCGAATCACTGCGCTCGCGCGTGAACTGGCTGGGCATGATCACGGACCTGCGCCGGGCGATGCAACTCTACTCGGATGTGCATCTCCTGCTGCACCCTTCGGGGCACGAGCCTTGGGGCATGGTCGTTCAGGAAGCCGCTTCTTCGGGCATTCCCATGATTGCCAGCAATGTGACTGGTGCCGCGATTGACATCATCCGCCATGGCGAGAACGGCTTTCTGTTTCCGGTGGGAGATATCAAGGCGATCGAGCGGGCATTGCTGACAGTGACGGATACGGGGCAGTACGAACGGTTCGCAGCGCATGCCAAGGACTCGCTTGCTCACTGGCACGAAAAGTACGAGAGCACGCGCGGGTTCCTCGCCGCGATGCGCAGCGCGAGCGTCATCTAAAAGAACTTATTGATAGTTGTTATGGCCAGACGATCAGAATCACGCCTGGCTGCGGCTGGTTGTGGTTTCTACTGATGGCCATGCCATTGTCAGTGGACTTAGCTCAAGCCGCCCTTGAACTGGAACTGCTTGTGCTTCTCGCGTGCCCGACGAAGCGCGGGCGTTTCCTTGAGGATCTCTTCGGCGCTGCGGCCCGCGAACTTGTCCTTGCCGAACTTATCCCTGCCACCCTTGCCACCACCCATACCCCCGCCCCCGCCCCCGCCCCCGCCCCCGCCCATACCTCCGCCCATACCTCCGCCCATACCTCCGCTGCCTGGGCCAGCGGCCGGGGCTTCGGGTGCGGGTTTGAGAGCCTTGATAGAGAGGCTGATGCGACGGTTGGCCTTATCGAGTTTGATCACCTTGACACGAACGATCTCGTCGATCTTCAGAACATCCTCGACACGCGCGATGCGCTTGTAGTCGATCTCGCTGATGTGAACGAGGCCTTCGACACTAGGACCGATTTCAATAAACGCGCCAAACTCGGCGATGCTGGTCACCTTGCCATTGACCTCGCTGCCCTCGATCAACTCGCCGGTCGCGTTGGAGAAGGGATCGCCCGCGACCTGCTTGAGGCCCAGACTGATCTTTGGCTTTGCTCCCGCATCGGTCTCATCGCGCTCGATGCGCAGCACCTTGACGTTGACCTTCTGTCCTTCCTGCACGAACTTGGAGACGGCCTTCTCGCCAAAGCCCACGCGGTCGTAGGTCAGGTCGCTGAAGTGAACAAGGCCGTCGATGCCGCCGATGTCAACGAAGGCACCAAAGGGCATGATCTTGCGAACGGTGCCCTCGACGGTCTGGCCCTCGGTGAGGTTGGCGATGATCTTCTCAGCCATCTCCTTGCGTTCCTGGGCAAGGATGTCGCGGCGCGAGAGGACGATGTTGCCGCGACCCATGCGGTCCACGCGCGAGATCGCACACTTGAGGCGTTCGCCGACATAGACGGAGAGGTCTTCGATGCGATCAAAGCCGATCTGGCTGGCCGGCATGAAGGCCTTGTGGCCGGCAACTTCGAGTTCGAGCCCGACTTGCTTGGCATCTTTGCCCTTGGCGACGCCCGTGACCTTGGCCTCCACCACTTGCCCGACTTCGAGCATTTCCCAGTCGGCCTTCTGGACAGATCCCGGGCGCGAGCAGATGAACAGGCCTTCGGCGGCCTCGAACTTGTCGATCACGACTTCAAAGTCGGCACCGACGACCGGCAACTGGGCCTCGTCGGGGAACTGAAGACGGGGAAGCACGCCCAGTTCCTTGGGGCCAAACTCAATAAAGATGTCGGTTGGGCCAACGCTCACGACTTTGCCGTGCCGATGTTCGCGGCCAGCCTGAACCAGCCTGGGTCCGCGAATCGCAGCAGGCTTGCTCTGGGGAGCCTTCAAGGCGGCGCTTGCCGCTGCGGCTCCCGCTGCCTCCATGTCCTTCATCGCCGCGTCGATTTCAGCGTTGATTTCGGGAGGGAGTTCGTTGGAAGAAACGTTGTCGGGCAGGGAGGTCATTGGGGTCTTTCGGGGCGGATTGCGTGAGGCAGGCCGAGTTTTTCGTCCATGCTTGTCCAGCGTTGCGATGTCACTTCGGACACACCACGCACATTGACAAACCAAGCGACGACCCCGGCGGGCCCATGCCTCCACTGCGCCGGGGAACGCAGAGTATAGAACCACAACCCGCCCAAGCCTACAGGCCTTTGAGCTGAATGAGCCAGATCGATATGAGCCAGATCGGCGATCAAGGAAAGCCACCCTCGCGCAGACGACTGCTAACCTGACTGCGTTCGCCCCCTGTAGCTCAACGGTTAGAGCAGGCGACTCATAATCGCTTGGTTCCCGGTTCGAATCCGGGCGGGGGGACTTGATGGCTGGGAGGGCGCGAGGGGTTGGTACGGCTGGTCGGGCTAGTCGGCTTCACGCGAGCGAGTGCGTGCATCAGGGCGATTGGCTGCGAGAGAGCGCTAGTTCGTGGGCGTAACGGATGCAGCCCATCACGACAAAGATCAGGCCCAGGATCGTAGTGGAATAGGTGAGGAGCACCGTGAAAAGCGCTGTCGCGCCGAACTTAACTTTCCATAGTTGCGTGACCTCTGCGCTCCCTGGTGTTGGCATGGCTGCACCGGCCATGAGTGATTCCTGCATTGAACTCACGGAGTTCATCACAACAATCATGCCAGCGCTATAGCTGAGAATCGCGAGCAAGAAAGACACGGAGGCAAATGCAAACCAGTGGCGGGTTGTGGTGCCCAGTTGCGCGTGGTTGGACATTGGGAGGTCTCCTGTCTGACTGCTCGATATGCAAGCGAAAAGTACTGTGGGGCGTGGGGCGAGAAGACCTATTTTTCAAGCGTATGCGCTGACCGTCCGCTGCTCGATCCGCTTGACGCTTCGGGTGCAGACGATGGCGTTGATGTAGTTCCCTGGTGTGTGAACGTCGTCGGGTTCGATGGATCCAACGGGCACGACTTCGTCAACCTCAGCCAGCACGGCATGGGCCGCCGTCGCCATCATCGGGTTGAAGTTGCGAGCGGTTGCGTGGTAGCGCAGGTTGCCGAAGTGGTCGGCACGCTGTGCCTTGACGAGCGACAGATCCGCGAATAAGCCCGTCTCCATCACATATTCGCGCGAGCCAGCGCCGGAGCGAACCGGGAGCACGGATGCGTTCCCTCCGCCCCCCGTTCCCCCCGTTGCCCCCGCTCCGCCAGTTCCACCAACTGCGATTGTCTTGAAGTCTCGGCCAGCGAAGCCCTTGCCGGGAATGGTGCAGCCGCACAGGCCATCGGCGGGTCGATAAAACTCGCGGGTCTCTTTGCCGTCGGCGACGATCGTGCCAGCGCCGGTCGCGGTATAGAAGGCGGGGATGCCCGCGCCGCCGGCTCGGATTCGTTCAGCGAGTGTGCCCTGCGGATTGAACTCCACTTCGAGTTCGCCACTGATGAACTGCTTTTCAAAGGTGGCGTTTTCGCCCACGTAACTGGAGATCATTTTTTTGATCTGGCGGGTTTGGAGCAACAGGCCCAATCCCCAGTCGTCGACGCCCGCGTTGTTGCTGACGCAGGTCAGGCCCTGCACGCCCGTGTCTCGCAGGGCGACGATGAGATGCTCGGGAATGCCACACAGCCCGAAGCCACCGACCATGACGGTCATGCCGTCGCGAATCACGCCTTGCTGCTTGAGCAGTTCAAACGCCGCAACTGCTGAGTCGAAGATTTTCTGTGCCATGGGCGGACGGTAGTCTGGGGTTTCTAAAACCGCGTGCAAAGGACAGTGTCGTCTGATTGAGTGATCGGTAGAGTTGGTCAAGCCAATGCGCAAAAACTAACGGAATACAAACAAAATTGGATTTCCGAAACAAAGCCTGCAACCGGGCGTAAGTTTGTGCGTCCAAACTTACGAAAAGCGTCCGCAGGTTGGCATGCTTTGGAGTGGATGAGATTCTTGTGAAGTCACAACCGTGTCGGCGTAGGGCACAACCATTCAAGCGACCCATAGTCCCGAGTCAATGCAGCACGCTGTCGAAGCACGTCTCGATCTGTCGAAGGAGAAGGCCATGAGAATCACCAGTTCCGCACGCACGACCAAGTCCCGCATCGTTCGTTCCGCAGTCATCCTCGCGATCGGCACGCTTGTGACCGCAGGCCTTGGTGGCTGCAACAACGGTGGCGAGGGCGCACTGAGCGGAGCGGCGCTCGGTGGACTCGTGGGCTTTGGCCTGGGCAGCCTTTCAGGCGATGCTGGCAAGGGTGCCGCGGCGGGCGCGCTGCTGGGTGGATTGGGCGGCGCGGTGCTGGGCGATCAGAACCGGCGCAATTCGGGATACTGATCCGCATGGATCGTGAGCAAACTCTGGTTGACCCCGACCCTGACTCTCCTTTTTCAAGGGCGATGTTGGTCAAACGCGGACGTGATGATTTGATTTGTACTTGAATAATCGAAATGAAAAGAGGCTGGACGTGTGTCCAGCCTCTTTGACATTGATTCATTGAGCAGTGCAGAGGACAGGTTTTACCGCTGACCATCGCCGCCTGCGATGGAACTTCGCATGCTGGTGTCGGCCTGGACGTTCTGCATCTTGTAGTAGTCCATCACACCCAGGCGTCCGGCCCGGAAGGCTTCGGCGAGTGCCTTGGGCACTTCTGCTTCGGCCAGCACAACCGTCGCTCGGTTCTTCTGCTCTTCGGCCTTGAACTCCTGTTCCTGGGCGACTGCCAAGGCACGGCGCTTCTCGGCCTCTGCCTGGGCCATCTGCTTGTTGGCGTTGGCCTGGTCGGTCTGCAACTTGGCACCGATGTTGTCGCCCACGTCAATGTCTGCAATGTCGATGGAGAGAATCTCGAAGGCCGTGCCCGCGTCCAAGCCTGAACTCATCACCTTCTTGCTGATCTCATCGGGGTTCTCCAGCACCTGCTTGTGATCGACGGCGGAGCCGATGGTGCTGACGATGCCCTGGCCCACACGAGCGATGATTGTTTCTTCGGTTGCACCGCCGACGAGCCGGCCGATGTTGGTCCGCACCGTCACGCGTGCCTTGCACTTGAGTTGGATGCCGTCCTTGGCCACAGCGTCGATGGTTGCGCGTGGGCCGTTGGCGGCGGGGCAATCGATCACCTTTGGATTGACGCTGGTATTCACGGCATCCAAAATGTCTCGTCCGGCAAGGTCGATGGTGGTTGCGAGGTTCCAGGGAAGGTCGATGCGTGCGCCGCGAGCGGCGATCATGGCACTCACTACGTTGCTGACGCGACCGCCCGCGAGGTAGTGGGTTTCGAGGGCGTTGGTAGGCACTTCCATGCCCGCCTTGACCGCGCGGATGCGGTTGATGACGATGGTTTCGAGGTTCACCTTGCGGAACTTCATTCCGACCATGTCGATGATGCTGACGCCTGCGCCTGAGAGTTGGGCCTGAATCCATAGTTTCAGGAACTGCAGGACGAAGGCGACAATCACAAGGAACACGATGCCGGCGATGATGATCACCACGGTGAGGATCGGGTTCCAGTTTGAGCGGGTGGGCCCGCCGCCTGTGCCTTGCGCGTGCGCCAGTCCTGTGACGAGCAACGTTGCGAGCATGGCTGGGGCATGGGCAAGATTGAATTTGGGAAGTTCGGACTGGATTGGGTTCTTGGGTGTCATGGTGATTGTGTTTATCATCGTCTTCAACATGTTCATCATGTTGATCATGTTCATCATCTTGATCATCTTGATCATGTGGGGTCCTTGGCGTGCGTTCTGTCTGCCTTGGGCAACTAGTTTTATCGTTCCAACAATTCTGCGAGGCTGTCGAGCCGGGCATGCGGACCCGCATCACCGACTGTATGCGCTGCGTGCAAGTAGTCTTGCAAGTATCAAGCACGCGGTTCTCAGCCAAAAGATGCGCTGCGGTGCAAGCCGCTCGTGACGTCGAAAGTCATTGTCACAGGACGCGAATCGCCTTGGCAGTTCCCGCGTCAAATAGCCCAGCCGCTTCCAGCATCGCGATCGCTCCGCGAGCATCGGCCTCGTCAAACGATCCAATGTCGTAACTATCGACATCGAAGACACCCCAGCATGCTGGGTTGTTCGTGCCGGTCCGCGCATCCCACACTGGAATGACTAATTCGCTCTGGTCGCGCGGATCGCAAGCGATGTAGTGGGGCCCCAGCACCCGCACGTCCCGCACCACATACGAAGCCTCTTCCTTCCATCCGCGCCCGCACATGCCTTCTAGGCCAATGGGGCTGCACGCGGGCTTGGGCTCGCGGCAGACCAGTGTCATCTCCTGCCCCGGCTCGTCCGTCTGATCGCGCCGATAGAACCCGCACCATGAGACACCACGGCCAAGGCCGGGCTTGTCGAAGCCGAAGTGGGACCAGTAGACATCAGTGACCACTTTCATGCGTGCGTCAATGGATGGATTTCCCAGGAGTTTACGGGACTCAACGAGTTCATTCTGGGCGAGGGTGTAATCACGCATGTCCATCAAATGTAGCGTTCAACCATGACAGGGTTGTCCGCGAGATAGTGCTCCCCTCCCCCGCAATTGACCCATCTTTTTAGTCGAGGCCAGAGCAATCCACAATGCTGGCTGCTCCCATTCGTTGATTCATTCCTTGTTGCCGCCCCTTGCCGGGGGTTCATCTCCGCCCAAGAGCCACTCGACCAAGTTGAATTGGTAGTCACTGCCAGCAATGACAGTCTGCTCGGATCGCCGAAGGCGGAGGCCGGGTCGCTGTGTTCTCTTCAACGAGGCGTATTGAGTGCGACAGACGAATGCGGGGGCAGCACTTCACTGTTGGCCACGTTCGGTCGTGCCGCTCACGCCGCGAGTTTGACGACGGGCGCATCTGCCTGTGTCGGCTGCAGCCGCGATCGCGCCTCGGCGAACTTGGTCGCGCAGGACACGAACGCATCGACCACCATCGGATCAAACTGCGTCCCGCTCTCTTTCACGATGTTGGCCGCGGCGGCCTCGTGGCTCATGGCATCTTTATAGACGCGCTTGCTTGTGAGCGCGTCGTACACGTCCGCGAGCGCCACGATGCGGGCGGGCAACTGGATCTGGTCGCCCGCGATGCCCAGCGGGTAGCCTTTCCCGTCCCAGCGTTCGTGATGTTCGAGTGTTACCACAATCGCCATCTCAACGAGATCATCGTGACCCATTTTTTCGCGGATCGCCAGCAGCGTGTCCGCGCCCATGATCGGGTGGCGCTGCATCCTTGCTCGCTCCTCGTCCGTCAGCCGGCCTGGCTTCAAAAGCACGGCATCCTCGACACCTACTTTGCCGATGTCGTGCATCGACGATGCCACACGCAGGCAGCGTATATACGCGTCGTCGATCTCGGCATTGGTCGCCCGCAACTGCCGAGCGAGCAGTTCGGTGTACTCGGCAATCCGTTCCAGGTGTGTGCCGGTATCGGTGTCGCGGTAGTCGGCCAGTTTCGCGAGCCCGAGGATGAGCGAGTCGCGGAAAGTCATGGCCTGATCGACCCTGCGCGTTACCTCGCCTTCGAGCCCGGTGTTGATTTTCTCGAGTTGGCGGTCATGGCGACGCATGAGCCGGGCGGTGGTCAGCCCGGTTGAAAGCAGCACCACAGAACCGATGCCCAACGCGATCCAGAGCAGGCCAGTGGTCGATGCTTCGCCCGCGCTGAGCAGTCCTTCCTCGGGCTGGTGGACGAGTAAGCGGGCCTTCATGCCAGGCAGGTATGTCGTCGCGACATAGTGCATGACCAAACCGTTGAAGACGACCTGGCCCGTGGAGACGCCGGTACGCGGCAGATCGGTGAGCGTTGTCGTCTTCCCACCAGCATCGTCCGCCAGTCGCTCGGTGCCCAGTCGCACTTCGCGAAGGCCCGGTTCCTCGCGTATGTCTGGATGGCAGAGGATCTTTCCATCATCGTCCACCATGCAGGCAAAGCCGCCAGCGGGCATGCGGAGGCTCTCGATGACCGATTGCGCAGTCTCCCAGTCGGCACTTTCATACGTGATGGCACCGGTGATCCGCTCGGCGAGTTTACTGCTCACAGCCTCGGCGGTCGCCTTGTTGGTGTCGACAATCTGGTCCTTGAACTTTTCTCCGACCCGCGACCGCACCTCGCTGAAGGTGAACATCCACCCCGCTGCGAGCAACAGAGCCTGGACGCCAATGGCGACGGCGATCATGCGCCGGCGTGATTCCCTGGTGCGTGTCGCACCCAATCCGATAGCGGGCGACACCACACCTGAGTGTGAATCGAGCATAATGGTGTTCGATGTCTTCATGACGGTGGCTTTGTGAAGCGGAGCGATGCTGATCGCGCGACCCGGTTTGGTGCGGTCGTATTCTAAATTATCGGCCTGAACCTGGCCCGACTTCATGCTCGTGTGTCGATGTCCAATCAGATGTCAGATCACATAAAGGTCACAAACCAACCCACGCTCATGTTACCAATCTCCGACCATACCCCCTTCATGGCGAGGGCCTTGAGCCTGCACAACATGGAGATAGCTGTCCGCTTGCTCTTGGTCGTGTGGAACTCGGCACAGAAACTCAGGCGCCAGACCAAGCGAAGCGATGATGGGAGAGACTGAGTGCAAGTAGCATCGAGCAGTTGCACCAAAACCTCGCCCCAGAGCACGCCCTATGTCCGCGCATTGCCGGGCTGGAAATAAATGACAACAGCCCCAGCGTGGGCCGGGGCCGTGTGTGAGGAGATATCTGCAAAGCCAATCAGTTGCGCCGACGACGTGCCGCGAGCAGGCCACCCATGCCCAGGAGCGCCGCCGCGCCGGGGGTGGGGACAATCTCAAAGGAGATGCGGTAGACTTCGTCGTCCGCGCCGATCTGCCGCTGGAAGGTGTACCCCGCCGCAGTGGTCAGGCCGTTGAAGGCATCGAGCTTATCAAAGTTGAAGTTGACAACGCCGTTCTGTGGTGTGCGCTGGGCGTTGACACCGCCGACCAGGAAGGCCGCGTTCGCCGGGTCTTCGGTCTCAGAACCGTTATCCCAAATTTCGTTTCCGAACTGGGAAATAGTGGTGATGTTCAATTGCCCTGCGGCGTTGAACAGCATGTATTCCATCGGGTCATCATTGCCGATGAAGTGGTCGTTGCTGGGCACCACCATCGAACCGAAGGTGAAGAAGCGGTTGATCGAGGGATCGACAGTGAATTCAGTGATAGCAGTCACACCGGGGAACAGTGGTCCGCCAGCGGTGCCAACCACACTGCCAAGCGTTGCCGTCGGATCAGCGGCGGCAAAGGCGGGGAACCAGTCAGCGCCACTGCCACCTTCGGCGATAGAGATGATCGGCGCGGTCGGCGTCGTGCCGTTGTTGAACGCATCATATGTGCCGTTGTTGAAGGCAACGCGCAGCGGGGCGAATGAAAGGCTATTCGCCGGTGCCAGGTTCTGGACGGTGACGCGCACTTGGACGGGCTGGGCATGAGCGATGGCGGCGCACGCGGCCATCATCATCAGGGAGATTGAAACTCGATTTCTGTGAACGGTCATCTAAAACTCCTAATAAGTGAACAACGACCGACCTGGCGGTCAGTGATAGCACGCGACCCACATTGGCCGAATGAACAGGATTTGTTGTGTCTGGGGTCGCACACTTGTTCAGCGTGCGTCTCTCGCCCCACATGCCAAAGCCAGTGGCCCTGCACGCAGTCTTGCCCGAGTGACTCAACCAAGACCGTCGGTCTCTTCAAGTCACTCGTTCACGAAAGTGAGTCGCGTTCACGATCAGCGCCTTGCAACTTGATCTAGATTTTCTTGGTTGCCTTCGCAAGGCGGGCATGAATTCTCGAGCGAACGTCCGCCGGAAGGCCGGACTGGTTCTCCGCTTGCTGAGCCAGCACTTGCCCCAGAGATTGCATGTGCCGGAGGTGCTCAATGAACCGCCTGCAACCGCCGCAGTACAGGATGTGCAGGCGCAAGCCAAAGGTCTCTCCGCGGGAGAGCGGGGTGTCGATCTGCTGGCTAAAGAGCGCCACATGATCGCGGCATGGCGAACAAAGCACACGCACCATATCCCGTACAAACCGGATCACTGGACCTTCTCCTTACGCAGGCCAAACTTGGTTTCAAGGCACGATCGCATCGCCATACGCGCACGATGCATCCTTGACCAAAGATTAGTATCTGTAAGGCCCATGGCCTTGCACACCTCACCCGCAGGAATCCCCAGAATATCTCGCAGCCAGACCGCTTCGCTCTGTCCGGGCGGCAGCGCATCGATGCACGCCAGGAGTGCCTTGGTCTGCTCGATCTTCTCCGCTTCGCTCTGGTTAACTTCGGGCCACTTGCCCGCAATGCACGCCCACATCCCCTTATTGTTGAACATGCCGCGGCATGTGGCGCACACGCAAGTCGCATCTGGAGAGATCGCTGGCAATCTAGCAGACTGGGCTCGCCGTACGCGCCGGAAGTAATCAGCGATTTTATGAGCCGCGATTCCCAGCAGCCATGTGCGTTCTGATGAGCCGCCCGCAAACGATTGATAGCCCTGCATAGCAGCCAGCACTGTCTCCTGCACGATCTCCTCGGCAATGTCCCGCGACTTCGTCCGTGCTATCGCAAACTTCCAAAGAATGTCGCCATGATCCGCAACCCACCGGCGTGCTGCAACCTCGCGCGAATCCACTGCGCGTGAGGCTCCATAGACCGGTTCGGCCTCGGACATCGTTCCAGATGGGACATCCGTATCAACCATCGTGCATCATTGCTCAGCACATACGTGCTGCCCTACATGAGCGCTCGTACGACCATACGCATCGCGCAGCCCTGCGGTTCTCAAGCAGATCCCTGGGCTTTTGCGATGTTTTTGGCGATTCATTCCTACGGGCTGCCAATGCTATCCGAATGGCATCCGGTCGTGACTGTGGCGCTGACAAGGAGTCACGCAAGGTGCGACAGTCCACCAAAGTTAGCATTGCGGGCAACTGTGTCTGGGTGCCGCCGCACAAACCAACAAGGCTTCGTTGATTGGCAACGACCCAAATACTTCTTATTCACAGCGGTCTAGGACGATGGTCATGACAAGCCGAGCATGTTCCGATTGATCCGGACAGGCTCGGCTGATCAGCGCATCGTTTTGTGGATGAGCATCAAGAGTCGCCCTAGGACAAGGCAATTGAGCAGGGAATCTGCCCCGCTAGACTGAACAGGCGCTCTTTACGGGCGAGTTGTGTCCGGGCGGTCAGTATGGCAGCGCGACTTACAATAGTCCTACATCGTCGCACTGGTATATGGCAGCAGGGCCATGAATCGAGCTCGCTTGATGGCTTGGCTGAGCAGCCGCTGCTCGCGAGCGCTGGTCTGGAGGCGCTTGCGACCCAGGACCTTGCCGTTGGGGCTCATGAGTTTGCGAAGGTTTTCCACATCCTTCCAGTCCACCATGACGTTGCCGTGCTTGTTGGTGTTGGTGATGCGGGGCTTTACGGTCGTACCGAAACGGGCAAACTTGGTCATAGGTGTCAATCCGTCGTGGACAAGAGGCCCGGACGCACATGGCAACACGCCAGAGGACCGAGCGACGGTGGATGAAGATCATAGGCGACAATCCCGCCTCAGCCCACATCGTTGCCCACGCGTAGCAGTACAAGTGTTCGGTCGTCGGTCTGAGGTCCAAACGCACTCACGGCGGCAACGATCTCTTCGTGCATGGACTCGAGCGAGCCCGCACGCTGGGCAACAGTTGCGAGCACGTCCGCCAATCGCGTGAGACCGAATTGTTCGCCCGACTTCGCAAATGTTTCGTTGAGTCCGTCGGTAAAAATCATCGCGACATCGCCCGGTTCAAGCGTGCAGGGGAAGCACACGAACGAGGTATTGCGTTCAATGCCCAAGGGTAAGGCGGCATTGGTGATCTCTTCCAGGTTCGAGAGTTCGCTACGCCAGACGAAGATTGGCGGATGGCCAGCGAGCACGCATTCCATCCGGCTCCATCTCTCGCCTTGATCGCGAGAAAGCCTGACGCAGGCGAAGGTGACGAACATCTCGGGGCGAGTGAGGTCTGCGAGCACGAGGTTCAGTCGCCGGACAATCTCTTGCAAGGGAGTTTGCAGCGATCCGACGGCCCCGCCCAGCTCCATGCGCACGGCGCTCTTGACCATGCCGCTGATGAGGCCCGCGCCCACGCCATGGCCCGCGACGTCCGCAACGAAGACATCGACGCACGCGTCGTTCTCGACGACATCGATCAGGTCTCCGCCGATCTTGGCGGATGGGGTGGTGCGAGCGATGATCTCGAGACCCGGGCGACGGAGGTGGCAGGGGCTGACGACGGCTTCGTGGATGCGTTGGGCCTGCTCGACTTCGGCCCTGATGGCAAGGCCCCTTCTGGCGATGGTGTTGATGTAGGAGATGAGGAGTGTCTGCCCGATCGCGACGCAGCAGATGCCCAGCGCCATTTGGACGGTGCGTGTGGGCGAAGGGTCCAGATCCTTGGGAAGGATGGCGAGCAGTTTCATCATGGCGAGTTGATTCCAGATCCACGGGGCTGCGTAAATGTGGAAGAGCAACGCGATGGGCAGCATCCACCACCAGCGCAGTGATACGACCAAGCCGTACATGATCGCGATCATGCCGGAGAGAGTCGCCGAAACACTGGCGGAGAAGACGGTCAGCGTCTGGGTCATGCTCGACAACGCGCTCAGCCACCCGATGATCGTGAACGAGAAGAAGATCGAGGAGAACAACTTCCACCGACCGTACTCGGGAACCGGTGGCAGGCCGCCACGAAGTAACAGCGCTCTAAGTCGATACACACGCGAGCGTAGGTGGCGATGGAATGGACCTGCGGCTTGGTTTCGTTTTTGGGGAGGCCTGCGACCACGTGACACTGTGCCACGATACACCGAAGCACTCTAGCGAGCGAGCAAGCGTGCCATTCCTTCTCGGTTGGCCCGATCTCGCTCGTCCAGCACGTTGGTCAGGCTGTCGGCCTGGTGGTCGGCGTGGTAACTGCTGCGGACGAGGGGCCCGCTTTCAACTACCTTGAAGCCCCGATGCAGGCCCTCGTCCTGGAAGATGCGGAACTGTTCGGGCGTGACCCAGCGGTCGATGGGCAGGTGGTTGCGAGTGGGCTGAAGGTATTGGCCGATGGTGAGGATGTCGCAGGAAGAGCGCGAAGCGAACGAGCGTGAAGGGGAACGCGAGGAAGCGGTACTCGCGTGCGATGGATCGCGCATGCTTTCCTTGGTTCGCTCACTCGCTGATTCGCTGCCGCCCGCGTGCGTGGCCCGCTGCACATCATCCATGAGCGTCAGGACTTCATCGTCACGCTCGCCGATGCCCACCATGATGCCGGTCTTTGCGACAACGCCCTGCTCCTTGCAGCGCCGGAGCAGTTCGAGCGAGCGATCAAACTTTGCGCTGGGGCGCACGGCGGGGTACATCCTGCGGACTGTCTCGAGGTTGTGATTGATGATGTGGGGGCGTGCGTCGATCACCATTTGCAACGCGCCCCAGTTGCCTTCAAAGTCGGGGATCAGTACCTCGATGCTCATGCCGGGGCAGGCTTCGCGGGTGCGGATGATGGTCTCGGCCCAGATCGCGGCCCCGCCATCGGGCAGTTCGTCGCGATTGACGCTGGTGATGACGATGTGCTTGAGCTTGGCATGTTCCCACATGATGCGCATCGACTCAGCGACCCTTCGCGGTTCGTCCTTGTCGAGTGTTTGGGGCCTGCCAGTCTTGACGTTGCAAAAGCCGCAGGCGCGGGTGCAGGTGTCGCCCAGGATCATGATCGTCGCCACGCCCCGCGACCAGCACTCGCCCATGTTCGGGCAGTTTGCCTCTTCACAGACGGTGTAGACCCGATTTTCCTTGAGTACGTTTTTGAGACGGGTGTATTCGGGGCCGCCCGGCACCTTGGCGCGTAGCCAATCGGGCTTTTTCTTGATCGTCAATTGGTCCTTGGTGCCGGTTTGCTCAATGACCTGATTGTTGATGATCATGCCAGACAAACTGAGGCCCTTGCCGGGGGCGGGGGGGTCGATGGTGCGCAGTGGATCGCCGCCGAGTGGACGGGGGTGGCGGGCGAGGGTTCTGGCTGAGGGCGGAGGCGGGATGATCGCTTCGGCGGGTACGTCGGACATAGGAGAATTGTAGAGATGTTCGGGAGCAATATGCTGGCGGTCAGAAGCCGGGCAAAGGGGCGGGACTACTTCTCGTCTTCTGGTTTCAGGTGGGTGCCGGTGAAAACTTCGGTTTCGTCTGGCATGTTCGCGCGGCGGCTTCGATCATTTTCCTTGGAACGGACGGCTTTGGGAGAAGTTAGGGTATCCGCGTTGAATGCGGGCTTGATCAAGTTCGAAGGTGCTGGCGGCCCGACGAACGTGAGGTTGGTCTTGACATCGACTTGGACTGGCGTGATGACTTGCACCACTTGGCTGGGAAGCGGCTCGCGAAGGCCCAAGGCTGCCTGCAGTCGATCGCTAAGAGTAAGTGCAGCTCCGATACCCCCGAGCACAATGCAGATGCCAACAACCAGTTGCCAGCTTGCTGTTTCCGACCAATTTTTGACGTTTGCAGTCTGAGGGAAATTTGGTATGCTGTCAGCGCTCTGAAAGGTTTTATTGTCTTGAACCATCGTAATGCTCCTCTTCCTTGACCTTACAGCGCAGTATTGATCCAGTTTGGGGAAAATACCCGATCCGACATTCTTGGGTAGGTCCTAGAACGATCGCTGGCGGATAGTACTATCCTGCGTCTTGTCGCTCTACCCTACAGACCGACCATGTGTGGGCACACGGACCTACGCTCGTTCCCACTTTCGGTGCCAACCTCAACGGAATGAGGTACTGTAAGCGGTGGGGGCGGCAACCTTGCCGATGAAGTGCCTGGTCGATTGCCAGGTTTGACCCTGGTTTGGAGTCAGAGACTGAGGCTTTCGGAACAGTTCGCAGGATTGCGAAGTAGTACTAGCCCGTTGGAAGTGTTGCCAGGGTCGAGCAATCGGCCAGACGGGCAAACAGGACGGGTTCAGAAGGAGTCAGGCTGTGGGAAGTCGCGCACGTTCGTCTTCAATGTGGTCCTCTGATTCCAATGTCGTCGCGAAAGCTGGTCGGCCCGCAGCGGTGCTGGCCCTCGTGGCCGGGACGTTGGCACTCGGGCTGGGCGGATGCAAGTCCTCGTTCCTGGATCCAACCAAGACTGGACGGTTCGAGTTCACTCCGACCGTGATGCCGATCCTTGACCGCATTAGCAGCATCGAAGAGAGCGGGGGCGAACTCGTCGATTACTCCGATCCACTCACTGAAGACCTGATTCCGCGTCCAAATAGCTACCGCATCGGGCCTGGCGACCAGTTGCAGATCGTGGTCTTCGACATCATCGAGCCCGAAGGACGCGAGCAATATGAGGTCCAGGTGGACCCGCGCGGATTCATCGAGATTCCCCAGTTGGGACGGATCGATGTCGATGACCGAACCACCGAGGAAGCGACGACGGCCATCGAGGAAACGATCAAGGCGAAGAATCTGATCCAGGATCCACTGGTCCAAGTGATCGCAATTGCGCAGCGTCGCCAGACTTTTACAGTGCTTGGTGCGATCCAGTCGCCGGGCCTCTTTCCGATTCCACGGGCAGACTATCGCGTGCTCGAGGCGTTGTCGGCGGCTGGTTCGTTTGATGAGTCAACCAGCGAGATTTACGTGATTCGCCAGGTTCCGCTCGCGGACGAGGTCGTGACCGGTCGAGGTGTGAATCGCGAGGGCAGCACCCCGGTGTTGCAGAATCGTCCCGTCGACAATCAACCCAAGCAGCCTGCTCCCAGCAGCGAGGACCTGCTCAAGATCATCGACGACATTGCCCCCGAGAAGGAAGTGCCTTCAGCACCGCCCGCCCCGGCCCGCCCACCCGGCGCTCCGGGTGCGATGCGATCTGGCGATGGCTCTGCCCAGCGTGCAGCAGTTCGCGCTGTTGCCCAGCCCAGCATGATGCAACCCGATCCGGCAAGCCCGCCAGAACAGCCGCTGATCGACCTTATCGAAGAGCAAGACTCGTCCACGCCACAACTGGCAGATGGTTCGCGTTGGATTTTCGTCAATGGCAAGTGGGTGAGCGTCAAGGCCGCGACTGATCAAGAGGCAGCCGCGCTGGGTACGAAGCCGGATGAGTTGATCACGCAGCGTGTCATCCGCATCAAACTCAAGGAATTGCTTGCTGGCAAGCAGTCAATCAATATCGTCGTCCGTCCGGGCGATGTCATTCGCTTCCCCGCTGCCGGCAGCGGATTCGTGTACATGTCTGGCGAGTTTGCCCGCCCAGGCCCCTATCAAGTCGTGCCTGGCTTGACACTACTTCGCGCGGTGAGTTCTGCTGGGGGCTACAACGAAATTGCAACGCCATGGCGTGTGGACCTGACGCGCCGGGTAGGTGAGAATCGTCAGGCCACCATTCGTCTTGACCTTCAGGCCATTGATGCCCGGACCCAGCCCGACATCCTGCTGAAGCCCGATGACATCGTGAGCGTGGGTACCAACTTCTGGGCCTTGCCCCTTGCTGTCACTCGCAACGGATTCCGTATGAGCTACGGCTTTGGGTTCATCCTTGATCGCAACCTGAGCAACGACTTGTTCGGCCCGCCGCCGGTCAACAATTTTGGTCAGTAAGCTTGATCAGTAAGCGTCGGAAGATAACAAAAACACACAGAGAAGGCCGGGAGCGTTGCTCCCGGCCTTCATCGCTGATTATTGGATGATGCCTTGATCTATCGCTCTCGGATCACGCGCCCGCCCACGATCACCATGCGTGCCTGGTTGGTGCCCAACTCATATGCCAAGTCGCGTTCGTCGCTCGTGCGAAGCAAGACAAGGTCGGCCCGCTGGCCAGGGCCTATGACGCCGCGATCACCCAAGCCAAGCACATGGGCCGCGTTGACGGTGCTTGCGACGATGGCTTCGCCCAAAGAGAGTCCGAGATGGCGCACGCCCAATTGGATGACAAACTGCATAGAATAGCAGGGAGCGCTGCCGGGATTCAGGTTGCTTGCAATGGCCAGAATAGTGCCCTTGCTCGCCAGAGCCCGTGCGGGCGCGTAGCGCCCGTCAAGATGGAACCCGCAGACGGGCAGCAGGACCGCTGAGGTACCGCTCTTGCCTAGCACTTCGATTTGTGCGGGTGTGGTCGCTTCGAGATGGTCGACGCTCAGAAAACCGCGCAATGCGGCGGTGCCCGTCATGCCCAGAGCGTTAAACTGATCGGTGTGCACGCGAATGGGATGTTCGAGGGCGTATGCCTTGTCGAAGAGTTCCTGGCATTCTCCCGGGGACCAGGCCGCGGTCTCGCAGTATGCGTCGATGGCGATGCCCGGGAACTCTTGTGAGACTGCTGGGAGGGTCTCGTGGACGGTCTTGCGAACAAAGTCCTCTCGTCCCTCGGCTGGGTCCAAGGCGTGTCCGAGCAGGGCGGTTGCGATGATTGTGCCTGGAAACTTGGGAGCCGCGTCGTGAATGGCGCGAAGCATCTTGATTTCATCATGGGTGGAGAGGCCATACCCGGACTTGACCTCGATGGTGGTCGTGCCGTTGTCGAGCATGCGCATGAGTCGTTCGAGCAGCAGGCTTGTGAGTTCGGCCTGCGAGGCCTTGCGCACGGCGGCGACGGTGCTCATGATGCCGCCACCTCGTTTCAGGATGTCGAGATAGCTGGCTCCGGCAAGTTTCTGTTCCCACTCGTCGACGCGCGAGCCTGCCCAGCAGGCGTGGGTGTGGCAATCGATCAGGCCCGGGATGAGGACATCGCCATTGGCATCGATCACTCGCAGGCCGGGCTTTTGTAGATCGCGCAAGGCGCTGGGGCTGGGCATCACGCCAGTCACTTTGCCGTTTTCAATCAGGACATCGGCACGAGGGAGGATGCTGAGTTCGGAAAAGTCATCGGCCCGCCTTGGGCGACGGCCCATGAGCAAGGTGAGGGCTCGCGCATTGGTGATCAGGATCGGCGTGATCACTGGTGTTGAGACGGGCGCGGGCACGCCCGGCTTGACTGGATGCGCGAAGGGTGGATGCACGGGCTCGATGTCGCTGGGGGGCGGCTGGGCCGGTGGTGTGGCGGAGGGTCGGACGAGTTGGCTTGTAGCCTGTGACACGCTGACTCCTGGCTTGCTTGGATCGTCCTTACTCGTCACGACGCACCCCGGGTTGCGTCATGTTCCTGAAAAAGCCCTTGCGACAGTACCATGAGAACCGTCAGGAACAGGTGGGCCGCCACACGCGCGGTCCTGCCCTGATCATCGTGTGGCGGGGAGAGTTCCATGAAGTCCAGGCAACGTAGAGAAGGAATGCGGCTTATGAGTGCGAGGGCGGTAGCGGCCTTTTCGACGCTGAGGCCGCAGGGGTTCATGGCTGAGACGCCTGGCGCGATCGATTGATCCAGCACGTCCATGTCGAAAGAACAGAATGTGCCGTGTGTGCTGGTGAGAGTTTTGATCGACTGCTGGGGCAGCCCGTATCGGGCGACATCAGGGATGATTGTGCCAGCGTGGGACTCGAACCACGCGACGTGCTCCTGGGCATTGGCGAAGGGATCAAAGCCCGCGATCAACAATCGATCCGAAATTCCATCATCGATCAACTTGCGGAAGGGCATGCCGCTGCCCGGAGTATCGCGCACGTCCAGATGTGCGTCCAGATACACACCTGCCCAGGGCTGGGGCGTGGTGTTCACTTGATCGTGCCAGGCTTGCCACACGCCGCGAACGAAGGCATAGGTGAGGTCGTGTCCGCCGCCGATGGCTATGGGGAATAACCCGGCGTGAACAAGCGCCGCGCTGGCTTCGCTCACGCGTCGGTGAGTTTCGTGGAGTGAAGATTCTGTGTTTCCAGTTGCTGGAACAACATCGCCCGCATCAAAGACACGGGGGTAGTGGGTGGGCGACGGATGAGCCACACCATATTTTGCAAGAGCGTGGCGGAACGCAGTGGGACCTTCCTTCGCACCAGCGCGACCGTTGTTGAGCCTCACGCCCAGATCATCGGGCAGGCCCAGCAGCGCGACTCTGCAGCCTGTAGGAAAAGCGAGTTGGACATGGGCGGCCAATCGCGAACTTGGAATGTCCTTGGGCCACTCGCCAGGCTGACAATGTGGAACTTGCACACGAAAGCGTACTCTCGCTGGAAAACAGGCAAAGTCCGGCACGCGCTCCCCATCTGCGGCCCGTTGCTTGGATTGACGCAAAAGGGAGGGAGATCGGTATCTTGGCCTAGAATGTAACTTCGCTGTTATCTTTGATTCCAAAATGATGACAAGCAACTTTCTGGGAGCTACCCATGTCCGCACCATCCATGCCCTCGTGGCTTGCCAATCTAGACGACCTGCTTCGGGGGAAGCGCACGGCGCGGGATCAGATTGCGAGCGGGCTTGTGCTGCCATGGACAGTGTATGTTCCGCTTGTTTTTTTACTGGGGGGCATCTATGGAGCCTGCGCTGGCGCGTTCTCGCTGGTGCGCACGATGGGTGGCCCGCACGCAGCCGATGGCATCAAGCAATTACTCGCGTCAACGGTGAAACTGCCTGCGCTGTTTCTGCTGACGCTGGTCGTGACGTTTCCATCGCTGTATGTTTTCAACGCGCTGGTGGGAGCGCGGCTCGGATTTCGCGCGACGCTTGAATTGCTTCTGGCCTCGTTGGTTGTCACGCTCGCGGTCGCAGCTTCTTTGGGGCCGATTCTGGTTTTCTTTACACTCAGCACCGAGAGTTATGCATTCATGGTGATGCTCAATGTCGCGCTGTTGGGCATTGCGGGGGTGGTGGGGCTGGTGTTTCTTCTCAAGACGCTTCGCAAGATCGCGGACGCCGCAGCGATGTTGGGCGAAGTCGAGGGCGCGTCGGGCGATGCGATCTTCCGCGTCTGGGTAATCATCTACGGGTTGGTGGGCGTGCAGATGGCATGGATACTGCGGCCCTTTATAGGGCATCCGCTGGCTCCGTTTGGTCTGATCCGAGATCGTCAGGGCAGTTTCTTTGCTGGCGTGCTTGAGAACTTGCAGCGATTGGTCAACTGAACGGTGGGGGCGAAATCCACTGGCTCTCACCGCAGGACTTGCTCTGCTTGACGCGTTCAACTTCCATTCCGGTGCTCGTTCGCATTGATGCCCGATTAAGGGCCGTGGGCATCCATGGTCCCGATCTTTCGACCAGCCTTTCTGCACGTTCCAGTTCGGTGACGCTCAGCCTTCGTGACTTACTCATGCTGATCGTCGCAGCGGGCGCGGCCTACGGCGCGTGCATGGGCACATTCGCGTATGAGCCGTCGCGATCGCTGCTGATGCTGTTCAGCGCGATCAAGATTCCAGTGCTGATCGTGACGACGACGGTTCTTTGCCTGCCCGCGTTCTTTGTGCTCAATACCGCTGCGGGTCTTCGTGATGACTTTTCTCGGGCGATGCGGGCGGTGCTTTCGTCGCAGGGTGCGTTTACGGTGACACTTGCCGGGCTTGCGCCCGTCGTGATGTTTATTTACGCGACCGGCGTGAATCACCGTTACGCGTTGCTGACCAATGGAACGGTGTTTCTCATGGCATCAGTAGTGGCTCAGGTCGTGCTTTGGGCGCGATATCGGGTGCTGATTGCGAAAAACCCCACCCATGTGGCGATGCTGGGCTGCTGGATGGTTTTGTACGGATTTGTTGCTGTACAGATGGCGTGGATGCTGCGGCCATTTGTCGGTGATCCGGCGCAGTCCGTGAGTTTTCTACGCGATGATCCCTTCACCAACGCGTATGTCGCAGTGTTGAAACTAGTGTTGCAGAACTAGTCCGCGCAGATGTCATCTTCACGCTCACGCCAGACCCAGGGCCTTGCGCTTGGCCATCATGAATGGCTCGTGCTTTCGAACGTGCTCGACGTACAACTGCACCATTTCGCCCAGAGTTACTTTGCCGCGTTGGTTGTGGATGCCGACGCGGTCAAACGAAGCATCGTCGAGCCTGCGGAGCCAGCCGGCTGCCCAGCGTCGATTCGCGGAGAACAAGTCTGCGACGGTGCGGAGATCGCCAGCGGAGAGGGCGAATGTGTTGGCTAGCGATGTCTCGTCATAGGCGATCAAGAGCGGCTTGTCTTCGGCGGCGATTCGACGCATACGGTGTGACGCGGCCAAGTCACTATCGAGCATGTGGACGAGGAGTTGGCGAGGCGTCCAGGTGTTGGGTACAGGCTGGGCATCCAGTTGCGCGTCCGAGATTCCTGCGAGCCAATGGTGCAGGGTGTCGTGCTGGGCCTCGAACGCTTCAATTGCAAGAGAGGTGGATCGGTGCATAGTCCCCAAGCGTACCGTACATAGTGCTTGTTCTCTCCGTCATCCAGGGTCAATCCAAGGGCAAGAAGTTCGAGTTGCCCGACCATGAGCCCCAAATCATCGGGCGGAGCAGCGAATCGATTCCCATCGAGGACAACGCTATTTCGCGCCGCCATGCCGAGTTGACTCCAGACGACGGACTTTGGTTCATCCGCGACTTGGACAGCCAGAACGGAACTCATGTTAATGGCACGCGGATTCGCGATCGCACGCGACTTCGCGCGGGGGATCAGATTCGTGTTGGCCAGACCCTCATGGTCTTTGGACAGACAGAGACTAAGGCCAAGGACACCGTACGATTTGTCGGACGTGATCGGGTCGCCGCGAATATTGAACGGTCCATTCCGAGCCAGGGTCTTACACCACAGGGTCTGCTCAGCACGCCCCCCGGGATCAGCAACGATGATTCGGTGATTCTCTCCGAGCCAGAGCCTCGCGCAGCTGCGGTCGACCACTTGCGAGTGATCTATCGCCTGACCAGCATGCTGACGCAGCGTGTGCTCAATCGCCAGGACCTGCTCGAGAACGTGATGGACTTGGTCTTCAGCGAGTTTTTTCCGCAGCGAGGTTGCATCGTGCTCGCGGAGGATATGAGCACAATCGAACCGGTCTTGCCAGTCGATGTGAAGGGTGCGCCGGTGATGGACTCCAAGTCTGAGGGACGGTACATCCCGGTGGTCGTGCGGCATCGCGAGGCCCCGCTTGATCCCGAAGAAGCGAAGATTCATGTGAGCCGCACGATTCTCTCGCATGTTATTTTACGAGGTGAGGGCGTGCTGTCGAGCAACGCCATGACCGATCCGCGCTTCGCGAAGGGTGACAGCGTGCAGCGGATGCATATTCGCAGCGCGATTTGCTCGCCCATCCGATTCCGAGACAAGACCTATGGCGCGATTTACATCGATAGTTCGATGGCGAACTACACCTTTACTCCCGAGCAGTTGGCCCTGATGAACGCCATTGGACAGCACGCGGGCTTGGCCCTCGCCAATACTGACCTGTATCAGGAAAAACTGCAAGCCGAGCGTCTCGCGGCCATCGGCGAGACTGTGGCGACGCTGAGCCACAGCATCAAGAACATTTTGCAGGGCTTGCGGGGCGGCGCGGACGTTGTTGAAATGGGGTTGGCCAGAGATGACCACAAAATCGCCAAGGGCGGCTGGCCCATCATGAAGCGAAACCTTGATCGCATCATCAGCCTGACCACCAACATGCTCGCGTTCTCGCGCCAGCGCAAGGTCGAACTGGAACTGACGAGCATCGGTCCGCTGCTCGACGATTGTGCCCAACTGCTGGAAAATCTGACTCAAAGCCGACAGGTTGCGTTGATTCTCGATGTTGACAACGACTTGCCGCCCGTACCGCTTGATCCACCGATGATCCATCAGGCCATTCTGAACCTCATGACCAACGCGGTGGAGGCTGCGCCGCCAGGAGATGGTGCTGTGACGGTGCGCGTTCACTATCACCCTGCCCCTACGCCTTCTCATGTTCCTGGCCATGGCCAGGCTCCTGCGTTTGCAACCAGCACTTCGAAGCCAGACAGGAAATCAGACGCGAAGCCAGAAACCAAGCCAGACGCGAAGCCGCGCGTCGGCGCGATCGTGAAGCCGCAGCCTCCGTCCTATTCACGGTCGCAAGCAGCCAAGCGCCCGCTCGAGCAAGCCTATGTCGAAATCGCCGTCATCGACAATGGGCCTGGTATTCCCAAGAGCAAGCAGCCGTGGGTTTTTCAGCCCTTCCATACCACGAAGGGCGTTCGTGGCACGGGACTGGGTCTAGCCGTGGCGAAGCGGGTTGCAGATCAGCACAACGGGCTGTTGGTGCTGGATTCTTCGGAGGGCAAGGGAGCGACGTTCCGTCTGCTGTTGCCAACCGAAGCAGCGCTCAATGTTGATCCGGGCGCGACTGCTTGAAGTTTTGTAGGCTGAAATTGTAACTATCATAACTTCAAGCCACGATTTCAGGCATCAACAAGATCAAACCACCCCTTGTCATTTCTGCGAACTCGCTTGAGCGGGTGGCCCGGCTCGTGATCCAGCACCAGCGTCCATTCGCGATCGGTTGCATGAGCGAGCAGCCAGTGCTTGCTGATCATGCTCGTGTAGGGCTCGGCGTCGTAGCCAAGGCTGTATGCTGCGCCACAGTGCGCGGCGGTTGGCAGCACATCGGGCGTGAAGATGATCGTTTGTCCCGACTCATCGGTAAACATCATGGCCTGCTGTCCCCAGGTATGCCCCGGGACGCGAAAGACAAAGATATCGGGAAGCACTTGTGTGCATCGCTGCTCGAATGAGAACATTGGCATTTCGTTACGGTCGGGCGTGCGCCACGCTTCGAATGGCGCGGGGCTGTCCACGAGCGACAAGTGCGACTCGATCGGTAGCAGGTGATCGGGGAAGTACGTGCGGGTCATCACGCTGCGGTTGGCGATAGCGTCCGCCCACTCGCGCTGCTGTGCAAAGATGGTCGCGTTGGGAAATGTTCGCTTGACAGCATGATCGGGCCTCGAGCCCGCCATGCCGCCCGCGGGGCCGATCCAGTCGGGCGTTTCTCCGCTTCGCACCAGTCTGGTCAGTCCGCCCGCATGGTCAAAGTGCAGGTGCGTGACCACGACACCACCAACGTCCGCAGGATTGCATCCGACCTCGTGCAACGCATCGAGGATGCTGCGACCATCCATAGCGAAGATATCGCGGCTTTTGGAATCCAACTTGTCGCCCGTGCCAACTTCGAGCAACACTTGCTTCGGTGCTGGGCCTTTCCACGCGCCCGCATCCCCCTTGCGTTCGAGCAAGAGGCAATTGTGCTGCACGCGGATGCGACCCTTGTCGTCTTGCTCGACAGCTCGTGACCAGATCGAACGAGGAATCAGTCCGAACATCGAGCCACCGTCTAATCGGAATTCACCCGCTCGAAGAAGTTGCCAAGAGTAACGCACAGTCATGCGTTCAGAGTAGCAAAGCCGCGCATGATCCAGTGATTGATCCAGTGATTGATCGAGTGATTGATCGAGTGATAAATTCGAGTTACCAATCGAGCAGCCGATGCTGGCATCTGGCTCAAACACAGCCGGATGCCACGAACACTACTCGAGCATAGAGGATCGATGTCGTCGTTTCAATCACCACCACCACCGCATCCGCTGCCGCCCCCGTCTCCCCCGGCTGCATCGCCTCCAGAGTTGCCACCGGTTGCATCGTTGCTGTGATGCCCGCCAAGCCCACTTTGATGGTCGTGGGCTTCCGTGCCTTTGATCCCTCCATATGCACCCGTTCCGGCCACCGGCCCTGGCTCATGATTGAATTGTTGGTCATGGCCGTGATGCGGCATGGTGTCCGAGCCACCAAAGAAGAAAATTGATGTGGAGCCATCGCCAGAGTTGTTGCGACGTCTGGTTCGAGTTAGTCGTACCTTCTTCGATCCGTTGAGACTGACGATTGCTCGTGCCGCGAGGAAGATAGTGATCATGACGATCACGACGACAGCCACCACCAGCACGACGGACTTACTGCTTTGTTGCTGGGCCATGGTTATCCCACACCCGGCCATGGCGAGGCTAACCAGTCCGACTCCAACAAGGCCGCCCGCTTTCATGCTCGAGTGCTTGGGAACGATCCAATGGGTGTTGGCATCGACCCAGCGGGCACGTGATTCGAATTGCTGACCAGGTGCGGGCCAGATGTCAGCCGGAGCGGCAACACCAAAGACACGCTCGTACATGGACAACGTACTGGCGTACCAATCGTGGAACTTGGCACTCTCATGGATGCCGCCCTTCGTGGGTCCGTGGTGGAAAGGCCGTTGAAGCACGGTGGCGCACAGTTCGTCCCAGTACGACCGTGTATAGATCATGTGCAGATGCCACGCCGCGTCTACGGCTTTGCTGGGCGAGATCTGGTGGGAACTGATGCAGCCCAGGAACAGGAACTTCTTGTACTCCTCGACCACGCGCTGGGCAAAGGCTCGTGACCATCCCTGCTCTCTGGCGAGGCGAGCAGAGAGCGGAAAGCAAGCGCTCGTGTCATCCACGTTGAAGTTTGCAAGACGCTGCCAGAGATCACGATGAGTCTTAGACCAGTCGTGCGATGGCAGGTCTTTTGTCATCGGTTGCTTGTTGTGATTGAGAACCAGACCGGCGGAACTCTGATGTGCTTTCATCCGCATGTGTTCCATACCTGTCCTCCTTGTGGGGAGTTTTCTGAACTCCCTCGCCCTGTTCTAGATGGTGATGTAGTTGAGGTACAGGTAGGTGCTGGATAGATCGTTCTGGTTGATTTCATCTATGCGCAAGTGGTCTTTTCGTTATCCGATCAGACTCAAAGCTGTTTGAATAATACCTGAAAACAGCCTAAAGAATAGCTACTGATACGTACGCACCAAACTCTCTCCTCACACGTGTTGTCGTGTACCAATCCGTAGTGGCATGGCGTGCTTTGCTTGGAGTATGTTCGTCCAAGACCAACGTCCCATCATTGCAATGGGTTTCTTGCGATTGATGAAGGCGAAGGGTATTACTGGATATTGAGCGATGATGCATGCTGCGGCCTTGCAGCCGCCCCCATCTCATTGCACAATGTGGGCGCATGGATCAATGCACATCGTTTCCTCGCAAGGCCGGACACTTTACTCTTCTTGTCTTTGCAGTCATCTGGTGGGGCATGGTGTCTTTGCTTGACCATGCCATACTCACTGGCGTGTGGAATCAGTGGAAGGCCCAGCAGACGTACATCGCCGCCATTGCAACGGTGCTGAGCAGCGATGTCAAAGAAACCGACGGGGACGAGGGTACTTCCTACAAACCACATATCACGTACGAACTTGACGTTGAAGGCACACTCTACAGGAGTGAGCGTACCAAGTTTGCTGCCCAGCCCAGCGGACGGCGTACAGCCCGGGCCATCGTGCGAGATCATCCTGCTGGCGAATCGATCACGGTCTATCACGATCCGATGAATCCGAGTCGTGCCGTGATCTTTCCGGAAGTGACCGGCGCTGACATCGCTCATGTTGTTTTCGTCATTCCGTTCAACGTCGCAGGTCTGGGCATGCTCTTCACGTGCATCTCCGGACTGCGTAGTGGTATCCAGCGCCCGGCGGGCAACACGCTCATTGCCGACGATGGCGTGGTCGCACGCCTGCAACTTTCCGATGCGAAAGCAATCTACGCATTGATCGGCGTACCTGGAATCGTCTGCTTCATCGGTGTGATCGTGCTTGGTCTAGGCTGGGGATTCAAGCCTCCAATCGAAGTCCCGCTGGCGATCCTTGGGGCATCCGGTACTCTGGGCGTATGGTGTGCATGGCGTACTTATCGTGCACACAGCCGTGGGGAGAATGAGTTGGCTGTCGATCGGCGTGTGAACACGATTACGCTTCCCAGGCACATCGCGAAACAGGTCGGACGCGACACGCTGCCCTTCTGTGCTATTGAGCGGGTGGTCGTTGAGACCAAGCAACCCTGCGACGACTCCGGATCTATTGGCCAGCACTTTGTGAATCTCGAAACGACAAGCGAAATAGAGACGCGCCATGTGACGCTCATGCTCACCAGCAACCAGCATCGAGCGGAGGGTCTCGCTTTGTGGTTGCGGAATCAAGTTGGCACTGCTCGATGATGGAGTGTTGATCGTGTCTGGTGCAAGCACATATCAGCAACGTTCCTGGCTCTCGGTCCCAAGTTGTTCAGCAGATGCCTTGCCCGCGACGTATCCACTTGCCCAGGCCCATTGAAAGTTGAATCCACCGATTCGTCCATCGACGTTCAGAATTTCGCCGCACAGGAATAGCCCGGGGCAGACACGACTCTCCATCGTTCCAAGATGGACTTCGCTGAGCGGCACGCCCCCCGCAGTGACTTCCGCGAATAACCATCCTCGATCACCTGTGATGGGCAAGCGAGTGGCGGTTGCAAGGGTTGCGAGCGCTCGTCGCTGCTCTCGTGTCATGGCATGCGCGACAGAGTCGATGCTCGCCGCATCACAGATCGTCCGCGCGAGGCGCTCGGGCAGTCCGTGCTGGATCAGCCAACGGACGGGTGTCTGTTTGCCAGTGCGTGTCCATCGCTCCAGTTCCTGGTCGGCATCTTCCAAGGACATTCCTGGCAACCAATTCATCACGCAATGCGCGCCCGCATCCTTGCCTCGCTCGTCGGTTAAGTACCTTGACATGTCGAGCACGCCAGGCCCCGAAAGCCCGAAGTGCGTGAGCAACGTGCTGTTGGTGAATTGCTTAAGACGCTTGCCGGTTGCGCTGCGCAGTTCGATTGTCGCGTCCACAGTCAAACCCGACAGCGCGCACATCCAATGGTCTTTGTTCATCGTGAGCGGCACCAAGGCAGGAAAGACCTGATCGCTGATCGTGTGCCCCAAACTTCGCGCAATCTCCAATCCTGTTCCATCGCTCCCAGTCTTGGGCAGGCTTTTGCCGCCGGTGGCGAGGATCAGGCGGCGTGCGACGATGGTCTGGTCGCCGTCGCTATTGGTTGCTTCCTGGGTTTCGCGCCGAATCACGAAGCGTGAGCCATCGCGTTCGACACTCGCAACGCGCCACGGATGGACGAGTCGAACGCCCGCGTCGCTGGTCGCTCGCAGCAGGGCGGCAAGCACGGTCTTTGCGCTATCCGTGGTTGGAAAGAGTTTGCCGGTCTCTTCACGCTTGAGTATCACGCCTAGTTCTTCGAAAAATGCGACAGTCCGCGAGACATCAAATTGACGGAGCACCTTCTTGATGGCATGGGGCGATGACCCGGCATACGCAGACTCGTCGACCTCATAGTGCGTGACGTTGCAACGACCGCCGCCCGCGACCAGAATCTTTGCACCGAGTCTGGTCGCGCCGTCGAGGGCGACTATGGAGGTTTGGTGGGTTGGATTGCCATCGCGAGCCTCACGCCCAGCCCAGATAGATGCGAACAGGCCCGCCGCGCCCGCGCCGATGATTGCGATGTCGATGGGATCGGACGTAGACAAGGCGGAGATCCTTGGTCGTTCTGCTTGGTCGCGCATCTAGGTCGTTCTTGAGGAATAAGGGCAGCCTGTCAGCCTGCCATTCCTGCTCACAAGAGCGAGACTCTTCGTGTCGTTTCTGTCTGGACAAGATCACGCATCAATTCTGCGAAGTCTCCCGCGAGCAAGTCGCGGAGTTGGTACTCGCCCGGCAGGCGTTCGTCCGCGGCGATGCCTTCCTTCCATCGATACGTACGAATTTTTTCACTGCGTCCGCCCGTGCCGATCTGGACGTTGCGAGCAGCGGTGCGCTGCGCATCGATCTTCTGACGCTCGAACTCGTAAAGGCGGGCCATGAGCAAGCGCCGCGCACGTTCGCGGTTTTGCTGCTGGCTCTTGGCTTCCATCATTTTGATGATGATGCCACTGGGCTTGTGATGGATTTGCCAGGCAGTCTCGACTTTATTGACGTTCTGGCCGCCAGGTCCCTGGGCCCGCGTCGCGAATTCCTCGACCTCATCAGCCCAGTCGATCTTGACATCAACTTCTTCGGGTTCCGCAAGCACCGCGACGCTGGCCGTGCTGGTGTGGACTCTGCCCTGAGTTTCGGTGGCGGGCACGCGCTTGACGCTGTGTACGCCCGCCTCGAAGTTCATCTCCATCCAGCATCCCTCGCCCTTGATGGTGACGACGGCACTACGAATGCCGCCCACGCCCGGCTCGGGCGTCACTTCAAGTGGCTCAAACTGCCACGAACGCTTGACGGCGTACTTCTGGTACATTTCCATAAGGTCACGAGCCCAGAGCGTTGCCTCTTCGCCACCCGTGCCAGCCCGAAGTTCGAGGATGACGCTGCCGATCTTTTGGTCATCTGCATTGACGAGGGCAGAGAGGGCCTGAGCAAGCGTCGTGCTGGCCTGGGCTTCCAGGAGTGGAGCCTCCTCGCGAGCCATCGCGACCAGTTCCTTGTCTTCGTTGGCGGCAATCACCGAACGCAGATCGGCGACTTGGGCATCCAGGCGGATCAATGCCCGCCAGGCATCGGCGGCGAGAGCAAGGGCGGAGCGTTTCTGGGAAAGGGAACGCACGCGCTTATGGTCGCTGAGGACTTCGGGGTCCTCCAACTGTCGGGCCAGATCGGTATCCTCTCGCTCCAGTGCGGCGAGTTTTTCGAGCACACGGGGAGGAGTCATCGGGCAGACGTAGCGGAGCAATGAGGCGGCGGCTTCGGGCACGGGGCAGGATAGGGGCAAGGCTCGGTGTTGGGGAAGATGGAAGCGCGAAACCAACTGGTTGATCGCACGTAGCATTGGCTCTGAGCCAGTCGCAGGAATAGTGGAGGTCGGGGGAATCGATACAGGCAGCACCCGGATCGCGAATGCGTCCTGCTTGACAGTGTTTCTCAATAGCATCTATGAACAACGCCATCAGTCTGAACAAGATAAACAAGAGTTTCGGCTCCAAGCGAGCGGTTATCGATCTAGACCTCGCGATTCCGGAAGGGTCCATGATCGGTCTGATCGGCCCCAATGGTGCCGGCAAGACGACATCGATTCGCATGATCATGTCGATCATTTTTGCCGACTCAGGCTCGATTCAGGTGCTCGGAAAGGACTCCGCGATCGAGAGCAAGGACCGGATCGGGTATTTGCCCGAAGAGCGTGGGCTGTATAAGAAGATGAAGGTGGGGGACTTTCTCAAGTACATTGGCCGATTAAAGGGGATAGACGGCGCGGGGCTGGAAAAGACAGTACGGGATTGGCTGGAGCGTGTGGGATTGCCCGATTGCTATCGCAAAAAGTGCGAGGAACTTTCCAAGGGCATGCAGCAGAAGGTTCAGTTCATCGCCAGCGTGATCCACGAGCCCGACCTGCTGATTCTGGACGAGCCATTCTCTGGCCTCGATCCTGTCAACTCACGTCTCCTGCGGGGCTTGGTCGACGAGCAGCACCAACGCGGGTGTACCCTGATTTTCAGTACCCACCAGATGAGCCAGGCCGAGGCTTTGTGCGATCGCGTGGTCATGATCCATCAGGGTCAAAAAGTGCTGGACAACACGCTCGATGAGATCAGCGCGAGATACACGCCCCGCGAAGTTCGCTTCGAGCCTGTTGGCGACTTTGTCGAATCCAACGTCTCCAATCTCGCAGGCATTGATCGTGTCGAGCGTCACAACGGCACGGTATGGGCTCATCTGAGCAAAGGCGTCCAGTGTGAACATGTACTGCGGCAGATCGCCGCCACAACACCTGTCCGCAAGATCGAGGTCGTTCGCCCAACGCTCGAGGACGTGTTCATCGGCATCGTTGCTGGTAGTGCAAAGACGGAGGAGGAGCGTGCCGAACTCCTCGCGCTGATGCGTTCCACCGGCGTGAAGACCTCCAGCGATGTCAGCGGTGACTAACTCGTTCATTCCCAAAAAAAATTCTCGACCCCCTGCTTGCTGCTTTTCCCAATTCCCATGACCAAAATCTTCACCATTGCCTGGCGTGAGTTTCTCGCAACCGTCGCGACCAAAGGTTTCATCATCGCTCTGTTCCTGCCGCCGATGCTGATGGCCATTGCGCTCATTGCCTTGCCGCTCCTCCTGAACAAAAAGCCTCCCAGCGTCGCAGGCCACATCGCCTTGATCGACCAATCGGGGGTGGTTGCGTCCCGCCTCGAAGAGGCGTTCACCGCAGAAAAACTCAGGCAACGACGGGAGGCCAAGGTGCAGGCTGCTGTCGACCAGGGCACTCAAGCCATGGGCATGGACCCCAAGATTGCCGAAGAGGCAAAGAAGGCGGCTGGTTCGGTCACTGGACCATTTCCTCCCGGCATGCCCGCGATGCCAGAACTGCCAAGTTTGCGGATGCAGGTGTTGGCCGCCGATGCCAACGTCGAAACCGAGAAGCAGCCGATTCTGAGGGCAACCGGGCGAGAACAAGCCAGCGATGAATCAGACGCACGATTGGCACTTCTGGTTCTTGCCAAAGAAACAGTGACGGGCATCGGGGCCCCGACAGGTTCCGCTGAGGTTACCTACCCCAAGTATGAATTGTTTGTCGCACCGCGTCTGGATCCTGAAGTCCAGGGAGATATCCGAGAGCAGGTCGCGAAGGCCATTGTGGACGCTCGTCTGGATGGGGCGGGGCTTGATGTGGACAAGGTTCGAGGGTTGTTTTCCCGACCGGAATCGTCGACGATGGCGGTGACAAAAGAGGGCGAACGCAAGACCAATCAGGTCGCGGCCTTGCTGATTCCTGGTGGCTTCATGATTCTGCTCTGGATCAGTATCTTCACCGCTGGTCAGTACCTGCTGGCGGGCACGATCGAGGAAAAGGGAAGTCGCGTGATGGAGGTCTTGCTCTCCGCCGCCAGCCCGATGGAACTAATGATCGGCAAGATTCTTGGTAAGGGTGCGGTGGGGGCGGTGATATTGCTGCTGTATGGGGGCGTGGGCATGGGCACGCTCGTGGTCTTCGCCATGACGCACCTGATCGCGTGGCAGACCCTTCTCTTCACACTTGTTTACTTCGTGATCGCCTATGCCACCATCGCATGCATCATGGCCGCGATCGGCGCCGCTGTCACTGAAGTTACCGAAGCTCAGAGTCTACTGGGCCCGGTCATGATGATCTTGGTCATACCCATGATGCTCTGGATGCCCATCATGCGCAACCCCAACAGCGGGTTTGCGCAAGTCTGCAGTTTCGTGCCGCTCATCAACCCATTCATCATGGTGCTGCGCATCTCTGGCAGCGAGCCGATCCCGATCTGGCAGATTCCCGCGTCGATGATCGTGGGCATCCTCACGGTTGTTGTGCTGGCCTGGATGAGCGCCAAAGTTTTCCGAATCGGCGTGCTGATGTACGGCAAGCCTCCCAACTTCCGCACGCTCATCAAGTGGGTGCGGATGGCATGAGTGGCTGGGCAAGGCAGTCTCAATGCAGTTGGCGAACGCGAGACTGCTCATTGAACAAGTCAAGACTTACCCTTCGCAGCCGTGTCTCTTGACTGAATCCTCACCTGCTCCCGCGCTCCGCCACTTCGAAAGCCCAGTATGTCAACCAACCCGTACGAGCATGGAAGCCCGTCCAACCAGCCGCATGCCAATACAACGGTCTCTGCGTCTACGCCATTCCAGTCTCCCCCCTCGCAAGGCCTGATGGCCTCGACCAACGGCAAAGCCATCGAACCGCGAGTTGGACGAGACACGCCCGATCCCGGCTCTCCCAAGGCCGCGCGAGTCGCCCTCGTTCTTATGCTCGTGCTGGTCGGTGCTGTGATGTTCCTGCAGCAATTGGGCGCATCCGGAGCCGGTGCTGCCTCGCCCCCGACAAATATCTCGGCCCCAGTAGGCATCGATCCATTTGCCAGCACCGCGCGGATGATGATCAAGTTCGCCACCCTGTTTGACACCCTCGGGACCACGGGCGGCAGCGCTAATGCCGCCCAGGTCAATGCTGAGAAGGCCAAACTCGTTGATCAAGTCGATGCGGGCGTGACCAATGATGTTGATCGATTCCGAGCCGCGCTCACACGCGGATTTATGCTTGGAGGCACCGAGGGTGAGGCCGCGCTCGATACCTTGGCACTCGCATCCCCAACATACGAAGGTGTCGAAACCGATATTGCCGACGCGCGTGCTGTGCTAGCGGCGAACAAGGAAGCGATCTCCAGCGATCAGCAGCGACGGCTGCTCGACCGCCATGGATACTTCGCCCAGTTGCTCTTCGCCACTAGCGAACCCACAGGCAGTCCGGCCCGTGATGCACTGACGGCGGGTGCAGGCATGCTGATCGTCCTTGCAGTTGCGCTGGGTCTGCTCCTGCTTCTGGTTTTACTTGCGTCGTTGACTTGCTTCACGATTGGATTAGTACGCATCTCAAGCGGGCGCATCCGCCCCGCTTTCCGCGCCCCTGAGCCGGGCGGCAGCGTCTTCCTCGAAACGGTTGCGGTCCTCGCGGCGGGCTTTCTGACGTTGAAGGTTGTCATGGCGATTCTCGAGTTTGCGACCTCGGGTGCTGGCGCGGGTCGGGAGACTTTCCTGATGCTCTTTGCGATGGCGCTCCAGTGGTTCCTCGCTCTGGTAATCTTCTGGCCCCGCCTGCGGGGCGTGCCCATGAAGGAGATGCGCCGGCGGATGGGCCTGCACAGAGGCCAGGGCGTGATGAAAGAAATCAGAGCGGGCATCTTTGCCTACTTTGCAACTCTGCCGATTGTCATGGTCGCGGTCGTCATCTCGCTCTTGCTGATCCTCGGGCGAGCATTTGTCCAAGGGCAGGCTGGGCAGAACGCTGCACCACCCGAGAACCCGATTGTCGATGTGATCGCCAACGGCAGTTGGTTCACACTTGTCATGCTCTACCTGCTCGCGACCCTGTGGGCACCCCTTGTCGAGGAAACCGTCTTCAGGGGCTGCCTCTTCCGCCACCTCCGTTCGCGTCTGGGGCTCATTTTGAGCGCCATCCTCTCGGCATTCGTCTTCGGCGTGATGCATGGCTATGAGTTCATGCTCCTGGGCCCAGTTATGGCTATAGGCTTCAACTTCGCCCTGATGCGCGAATGGCGGGACTCTCTGATCGCGCCCATGTTTGCCCACGCCATGCACAATGGCACAGTGCTGATCATCGCGATCGTGGCGATGCAGCAGGTTGCTCTTCCCCCTGCGCCCTGACCGCTCGTCTCCGTTCCAACTTGTCCCACGGGAGTACCGTTGATCATGCGTGCAGTCGTGCTCTTGCGTCGGGGGAATCCCGTCGCCCCAAACATCGCCTTCCGGACCGATTGGCCAGAACTGCCCGAGCCACCTCCCGGCCAGACCCAGATTCGCACCATTGCGAGCGCGTTCAATCACATGGATCTCTGGGTCGGGCGAGGCCTGCCGGGCATCGATGGATATCCGCGCATCACTGGCTGCGACGCATGTGGCGTGGTCGAGCGTGTCGGAACGGGCGTGTCGCAAGCGTGGATCGGCCAGAAGGTCATAGTCAATGCGGCGTGCAGGCTTCCCGAGCGAGAAGACCCGCGCGATCCTCCGAATAGTACGCTGGCCCCCAACTACGAACTGATCGGCGAGCACCAGGATGGCATGTTCCGGGAGCGATTTTTCGCACCATTCACCAATCTCGCGATGGTCCTTCCCGAGACCGATCCCGTCGAAGCCGCGGCCTTTGGACTCTGTTTTCTCACCGCCTACTCAGCCATGGTGACCAAGGGACAACTGCGACCAGGTCAGTCCGTGCTCATCACGGGCATAGGCGGCGGTGTGGCCACCAGCGCGCTGGCGATCGCTCGCTGGATGGGCTGCCCAACCATTGTCACAAGTCGCCATCAATGGAAACTTGATCGTGCCAAGGAACTTGGTGCTGCGTGCGGCGTGCTTGACGCGGGTCAAGACTGGAGCAAGGACGTTCGAGCCTGGACCAACAAGCGCGGCGTTGACATGGCCGTCGACAGCACCGGCAAAGCCACGCATCTGGCTGCCATCAAGAGCCTTGCGCGGGGTGGTGCGTATGTCACGTTTGGGGCGACGACGGGAGGGGACGCGACGACGGACTTGACTAGATTGTTCTGGAATCAACTTCGCCTGGTTGGCAGCACCATGGGAAGCAACTGCGAGTTTAGGGAACTCGCATCGTTGTATCGAGCGGGATTGCTGCGCCCGGTGGTTGATCGTGTTTTCGGTGTTGAGGATTGCGTTCAGGCTTACGAACGACTCGAGGCGGGCGAGCAGTTTGGCAAGATTGTTCTCAAGTGGTGAACGGCAACGCATCGGGCCTCACGCCCCAGTTCAGATATCCGGTCCTTCGTCCTCATTTTCTTTCACGGAACCTATTCATGTCCATCCAACCCGCCCACTCCGCTCTCCCCCTCACTATGATCATCGGCTTGTGCATCGCGTCGGCCACCAGTGGTCTCCTCGCACAATCTGCCCAGGTCCTGCATCCGGCTCCAGCGGCGCGAGCAACGCTGGAGGCCGCTCGCTCTGGAATAGCAGACGTGCAAGGCTGGTACCGCATGCCAGCACTGCATGGTGACACGCTGGTGTTTGTCAGCGAGGGTGACTTGTGGAGTGTCAGTCTCAGCGGCGCGACCTCGCCACAGGGAACCATCGCCGCGAGATTGACGACTAACGAGGGTATTGAGGAACTGCCCGCCATCTCTCCGGATGGGGCGTTGATTGCCTTTGTCGCAACCTATGAGGGCCCTGCGGAAATCTACACCATGCCCATCTTCGGCGGGCTTCCCGTGCGGCGTTCGTGGGATGGTGGCGGCCGCATCAACTTCGTCGGCTGGCGCGATAACGACACGCTGCTCTGGTCCAGCAACGCCAATACGACCGTGCCGCGTTCTCGCACCAACACGCTGAACATCCGGACGGGTGTACGCCTGGCCATTCCGCTCGATCAATGTGACGATGCCCAGTTCATTGCTGACACCAATCAACTGGTCTTCACCAGGCTGCCCATGCAAGGCAGCCACACCGACCGCTACAAGGGCGGCACCGCGCAGAATCTCTGGAAGTTCACGCTTCCACAGCCGCCCGCCGACGCGAGTGGTACATGGACAACGGGCGCCGAGGCAACACCTCTGACGCCCGACTACATCGGCACGAGCAAGCGTCCGCACTGGTGGGCGGCGCAGAGCCGCGTGGTCTTTACCACCGATCGCGATGGGTATATGAACCTCTGGAGCATGCGATCCGACGGCACCGACCTTCGCCAGCACACCAGACACACCGGCATGGACATCGGGATGACGAGCCTGCATGGTGCCAAGGTTGTGTACCAACTGGGTGCGGACCTTCGGGTGGCCGACCTCGGAACAAACACCGATTCCAAACTCATCATAAATCTTGCGAGCGACCTTGATCAGACTCGTGAGCGTTGGATTACCAACCCCATGAGCGCCGCGACCAGCACGGCGATTTCTCAAACCGGTGACCGCGTGGTCATCACGACTCGCGGCAAAGTCTTTGTGTTTCCAGTAAAGCAAGGGAGGGTGGTTGAGGCGGATCCGCGTGATGGCATCCGCTATCGCGATGCTCGATTCATGCCAGACGGCAAGTCCATTCTCGCTTTCAGCGATGAATCGGGTGAACTCGAACTCACCACCCTGCCCGCCAATGGAGTCGGTAGCCCTCAACAATTAACGACCGATGGACAGACCGTCCGTTGGCAGAGCCGTCCAAGCCCCGATGGCAAGCGCATCGCACACACCGATAAATTGCAACGACTGTGGGTCTACGACATAGAGTCTTCTGCCAACACGCTTGTTGAAGAGAATCAGGTCGAGAATCTCGATTGGCTGAGTTGGAGCCCCGACAGCCAATGGCTGGCGTACGCCTCTCCATCAAACAACCAATTCGTGCAGATCAAACTGTACAACGCTGCCACCAAGCAGTCAGTGATCGCGACCAGCGACCGCTACGACAACTACGCGCCGGCCTGGAGCAAGGACGGCAAGTGGCTCTACTTCCTGAGCGATCGCACGCTTCGCAGTGTTGTTGGTTCTCCATGGGGTCCACGCGCCCCCGAACCTTTTCTCGATAAGCCCACCCGCATCTATCAAATTGCCCTGACCAAGGGCCTTCGTTCTCCCTTCGCGCCCGATGACGAATTTTTTTCTGCGGCGGAGAAAGCTAAGGAAGATGCCAAGAAGCAAGAAGAGAAGCAAGAACAGAAGAAAGAGAAAGAAGCAAAGAAAGAAGAGCCCAAGCCCGATGCTCCAGTCGCCAACGCCGCCGCAGATATCGCAGGTCAGGCTCTACAAAATCCACCGGGTCAGGCCAGCGATGACAAGGTCAAGGACGACAAGAAGAAGGATGATGTTGTTGTCACCATCGACACCGATGGACTCGCACAACGCCTGGATGTCTTGCCCATTCCAGCGGGCAACTACTCCAATCTGCTTGCTGGCGATGGCACGCTCTATTGGCAATCCTTTGACGCCGCGAGCCCGGAGGCCGCCACCTTGCGTGTGCTCAAGATCACGAATCAGAAGCCCGAAGCCAAGACCGTCGCTTCAGGCATTCGCAGTGCGCAACTTTCGGGCGACCGCAAGAAACTGCTCATCCAGGTCGGTGACAATCTCCATGTCGTCGACGCGGGCGACAGCGAAGCCAAACTCGACGATAAGAGCCAGATTGACATGTCTGGCTGGTCGCTCGCGATCACGCCTCGCGACGAATGGCGACAGATGTTCATCGACTCCTGGCGGTTGCTTCGTGACTACTTCTACGACCGCAACATGCATGGTGTTGATTGGAAGGGAGTGCTCAACAAGTACCTCCCCCTCGTTGAGCGTGTCCGAGATCGGCGTGAACTAGCCGACTTGCTCAGTATGATGACGGGCGAACTCTCGGCATTGCATCACTTCGTGAACGGCGGCGATATCCGCCAAGCCACCGACAACATTACTTTCGGCTTCCTCGGTGCGGATCTTGTTCCCACTGCGGAGGGCTGGCTCGTGCGCCGCATCTACGAGGCAGATCCCGATGAGCCGCAACTTCGCTCGCCCTTGCTCGAACCATCGGTTGGCATGCGTGGTGGCGACGTCATCCTCGCGATCAACGGTGTTTCAGTCGCCAACATGCCGATATATCCGATGACGCATCCGGCAACCAACCTCCGCAACCAAGCAGGCAAGCAGGTGCTCCTGCGTGTTCGAGCCTCACAGCCCGCGGCCGATGGCCAGCAAGAGCGCGACATCATTGTTCGTCCAATGACAGTTGGTGATGATGGCAACCTTCGCTATCGCTCATGGCAGGTGGAACGTCGCAACCTCGTCGAGCAGTGGGGGGGAGGCGATATCGGCTACGTTCACCTTCGCGCCATGGGCAACGAAAACTTCAGCGAGTTCGCCCGCGACTTCTACCCCGTCTACACCCGCAAGGGCCTTATTCTCGACGTCCGCGACAATCGGGGCGGTAACATCGATAGTTGGCTGCTCAGCCGTCTGTCTCGCAAGGCCTGGATGTATTGGAACCAGCACGCGGGCCGCTCGCCCAGTTGGAACATGCAATACGCCTTTCGAGGCCACATGGTCTGCCTCGTCAACGAACGCACCGCCAGCGACGGCGAGGCCTTCGCCGAGGGTTTCAAGCGGCTTGGCCTGGGCAAGGTGATTGGCACCCGCACCTGGGGTGGCGAAATCTGGCTCTCATCAAGCAACAATATCGTCGATGGCGGCATCGCCACCGCGGGAGAGTTCGGTGTCTTTGACGAGAAGGGCACATGGCTTGTCGAAGGCCACGGTGTCGAGCCTGACATCGTCGTCGATAATCTGCCCCACGAAACGTTCCTGGGTGAAGACCGCCAACTCAAGGCTGCGGTTGATCACCTCAAGGAACTGATCGCAAGCCAGCCCGTTGAAATTCCGTCGGTGCCGCCTACGCCAAACAAGAGTTTCAAGAAGTAATCCATGCCAGCCACATCAGTCATCAATCCCTTTCGTTCGCTCTTCCCTTCCCTTGAAGGGCGCACTGTCTTCCTTGATAATGCGGGTGGCTCGCAGATGCCCAAGGTTGTGGCGGACGCGATGCACCGCTACTTGCTCACCAGTTTTGTGCAGACAGGGGCGGACTACGACGTGAGCAGGCAAGCGACAGCGACCGTCAAGGCCGCGCATGATTACTTGAAAGTGTTCATGGGCGTGCAATCGGGCGAGGTGATCATCGGTCCCAGCACGAGCCAACTCAGCCGGATGCTCGCGGATTGTTACGCAGAGGTGCTCTCGCCAGGCGACGAGATTATTCTTTGTCAGACCGCCCACGAGAGCAACTTTGGACCTTGGGCTCGTCTTGCTAAGTTGGGGATCGTCATCAAGCACTGGACGATTGATGCCGAGACCGCGTGCGGCAACTCCAGCGATGCAGGTGCTGGCGGGGAGCGGCGCATCGAGGCCCTCACTCGCTTATTCACAACGCGCACCAAACTCCTGGCCTTCCCACAGGTATCCAACATTCTGGGCGAGATCGTCGATGTTCCTGCAATCATCAGGCTTGCGCACAGCCACGGCGTTCGCGTGATCGTCGATGGTGTTGCCTATGCCCCGCACCGGGCCATCGATGTCGATGCCTGGGACGCGGACTGGTATTTCTACAGCACGTACAAAGTCTTTGGTCCTCATGCAGCGGTGCTCTTCGGAAAGGCCGATGCGATGGCTCAACTTACTGGACCAAACCATTACTTCATACCGAGCACCGAAGTCCCCCGAAAGTTTGAGTTGGGTGGAGCCAACCACGAGAGTTGCGCCGGCCTCATTGCGCTCGAAGCCTATCTCTCACAAGCGGTGAAGGCATATGGGGGCGTTCCGCACCCTCCTGACCATCGCGCCATCGTTGATCGAGCCTTCCACGCCTTTGAAGTGATCGAAAACGATCTCCAGCGTCACTTCATGGATTGGCTAGTGCGACAATCATCGCTGAGAGTGATTGGCCCGACACATGCCAATTCCTCCCGAGTCTGTACGATCTCCTTCGTCAGCACGCGTGGAGTCTCATCGAAAGTCATCGCGCAGCACTGTAACGCCCAAGGCGTGGGGCTTCGTTACGGCAACTTCTATGCATATCGATTGTGCGAAGCGATGAACCTCAACCCAGCCGATGGCGTTGTGCGTGCCAGCTTTGCACATTACAACTCGCATGAGGAAGTAGATCGCCTGATAGCGGCTCTGACCCAAGTCATCGGGTGAAGATGCTCAGACGTGTCAGACACTTGCCACACACGTGCCAGATTATATAAGAGAAGATGAGCGAATTACCTACTTCTTCCGCTGCTTGAACTTGCTCTTCACGCTCGCTGTATGCGTGCTCCCGCGACTAAAGCCGCCCAGCCCGCGCATCGCCGCCGCGGCCTGCATCGGATCCTCGCTGCGCATCTGATTGGCCATCTTCGCACGGTCGCCAGCGGAGAGGCCCGCCATCCCTTGCGTCATCTTTGTCACGATGTCGAACTGCTTGACGAGGCGGCCGACCTCTTCGTCGTTGGTCCCGCTCCCCCGCGCAACTCGCTTGCGGCGTGAAAACGATATCAAAGTCGGCTTCTTACGTTCTTCACTCGTCATCGAACTGATCGTCGCCTCGACGCGATCGAGCTGCTTGTCCTCGATGTTCACGTCTTTCATCATGCTCCCCACGCCCGGCAGGAGGCCCAGCAGGTTCTTGAGGGGTCCCATCTTCCGGAGCGTCTTGAGTTGCTTGAGGAAATCATCCATCGTCATCTCACCCTTGGCCATCCGCTCCTGCAGCGTCTTGGCCTCCGTCTCATCGATCTCCTGCTGTGCTTTCTCGACCAGTGACACGACATCGCCCATGCCCAAAATCCGTCCGGCGATGCGGTCGGCATGAAACTCTTCGAGTGCATCGATCTTCTCGCCCGTACCGATGAACTTGATCGGTGCGCCAGTCACCTGCTTGACCGAGATCGCGGCACCACCCCGCGTGTCGCTATCAAACTTGCTCAGAATCACGCCATCAACGGTGAGCCTCGTGTGAAACGCCTTGCTGCTGACGACGGCGTCCTGCCCAGTCATCGCATCGACAACCAGCAACACATGATGCGGCTTGCACGTCGCCTTGACCTGCGACAACTCGCCCATCAACTCGTCGTTGATGTGCAGGCGTCCCGCAGTATCCAGTATGATCGTGTCAATACCCTGCTGGCGAGCCGCTTCAACAGCCCGCTGCGCAACCTGCACCGCCACGCCCACTGCTTTGCCATATTCCGCCGTCTTCTCAGGCTCGCCATAGAACACTACTTGAGCAGGACCTGCCACCTCAGCCTGCACCTGTGTCGCCAGTGTGCGCAATTGCTCTACCGCAGCAGGACGCTGCAGATCGCAAGCAGCGAGCATCACGCTGCGTCCACGTTTCTTGAGGTATGATGCGAGCTTGCCGCAAGTCGTGGTCTTGCCGCTTCCCTGCAACCCGCACATCATGATGATCGTGGGGGAGGGCACGGCGCGAGAGAGCAACGCATCGGACGAGACCTGCTTGGGCAGCGGAATCGGAAGACCCGTGTTCTCGTCTTCTTTTGTAAACTCGACCGTTCCGCCCAGCAGTTCAACGAGCCGCTTGTGTACTATCCCGATCATCTGCTGACCTGGTTCGAGGCTCGCGTGAACTTTCTCGCCAACGGCATCCGCGAGTACCTGATCACAGAATGTGTTGACGACATCGAGGTGTACATCCGCATCCAGCAAGGCGATGCGGACATCCACCATCGCATCCGTGACGTTCTTCTCACTAATCTTGTCCGTGCCGGAAAACTTGCGGAACAGGCCCGAGAATGTGTCGTTCAGTTTATGAAACATGGTGAAGAGTCCAACAGAATAAACGCGAGCGCATTGTCGCGCTCGACGCCGAAATCAGCGATCAGGGGCTTGACCGCTCCATGGTACACCAACACAAACAGGTGTGCATCGGTCCGTCCGATCACTACCTGATCTCTCTACGCTTGGGCATGCTTGTGCTACTCCTGGGCCTGCGATGCAGCGGTAAAACAACGCTTGCGCCACTTCTTGCCAAGAAGATCGGATGCGACTGGAGCGATCTCGACATGCTCGTCATGACATCTCTGAAGAGCGTGAATGTGCATGACGCCTGGACGAAGCATGGTGTCGGCGCATTCCGAGATACTGAGGCACGATGCCTCGCTAGCCTGCTCCAAGATGCGTTGCGACGCACCAATCCGCTCGTGCTCGCCTTGGGTGGTGGGACACCGACGGCGCCGGGCGCCGCCGCTTTGATGCAGGACGCTCGCACCAAGGGCCACGCCCTGACGATCTATCTTCGGGCCAAGCCCCAAACGCTCCAGCAGCGACTCCGCGCCGCATCAGGCGACCCAATTGCCAATCGCCCATCGCTGACTGGCGAAGACCCGATCTTGGAGGTTCCCAAGATTTTCTTGCAGCGTGATCCGCTCTACCTCACGCTCGCGGATGTGGTGGTGCAAGTCGACGAATGTTCTATTGACGAGGCGATGCAGAAGATCGAATCAGAACTAGATCGTCAGGGTCGTATCAGTCGCCAGTAATCAGCCGATCCGATCGATGCCGCCCGTATATGGCACCAGCACGCCTGGCACTCGCACGCTTCCATCCGCTTGCTGGTGCATCTCAAGCAGTGGAATCAAGAATCGAGGCGATGCCAGCACCGTGTTGTTGAGGCTGTGACAGAAGACTGTCTCGCCCTTCCCCGCTTCCCCCCCTGCCCGATACCGCGTGTTCAGCCTTCGGCACTGGAAGTCGTACAACCGCGACGCACTGTGCGTCTCGCCAAAGTCGCCGGTCGGACCGCCTTTGCCAGATGCCTCTCCCCTGCCGGGCATCCAACTCTCAATATCAATCATGTCCGCATTCTTGATCCCAAGGTCCCCCGTGCAACATTGCAAGAGCCGGTAGGGAATCTCCATGCTCTGCAACAGTTCCTCCACAAACCCGATCATCCTCTTGTGCCACGCCCGGCTCTCGGCTTCGTCGGCCTTGCAGATCACCACCTGTTCAACCTTGTCGAATTGGTGAATGCGGTAAAGCCCCGCAGTGTCCTTGCCCGCCGCGCCGGCCTCGCGCCGGTAGCAAGCAGAAACCGTCACATACTTGATTGGCAATTGGGCCTCATCAATGATCTCGTCCATGTGAACGCCCATCAGGCCGACTTCGCCCGTGCCAGTCAGGTACTGGTCGTATCCGCCACCCCGCTTGGATTCCTCGATGTGATACGCCTGTTCGCGCCCCGCAGGGAAGAAGCCGGTGCCCACCATCGTCTCCTCGCGCACCAAGGTCGGCACGCTCATAGGCGTGAAGCCATGCTTCGAGACCATGAAGTCAATCGCATACCGCTGCACCGCCATGTGCAGTCGCATACCCATACCCGTGAGAATGTAGCTGCGTGATCCTGCGAGTTTCACGCCGCGTTCAAAGTCACACAGTTTCAAATCCCGCACCAGTTCGATATGATTCTTTGGCTTGAATCCTTTATTAATCTCGAAGCTCTTGGTCATATCAAAGCCGTTGGGCAGCAGCGAGCTCGCGGGCGGATTCCAACGCTTGACCTCCACGTTGCCTTCGCTGCCCACACCAACCGGCACATCACTATCTGGAGGCAGCGGCACTTGGAGCAGCAACTCTCGAATCGCGGGTTCTAACGCTTGCTCCCGTGCCTCCAGTTCCTGAATCCCTGCCTTCATCTTTGCTGGCGCGTTCTTCAACTCTTCCAACTGCTTCTCCAGCGATGCCCGAGCATCACCAGATGCGATCTTGAGTTGCCCTTGTAACTTTCCGATCTGTGGTCCTGCCTCCTTCGACAACCGATTCTGCTCTGCACGCAGTTTCTCTCGTTCCATCGTCACCGTGCGTTTCTCGCCGTCCAGTGCGAGCAACTTGTCTATGTCGACGGACACGCCCTTGGCCTTCGCGCCCAGGGCAAACCGGGCCGGATTTTCACGCAGTGCTTTCAGGTCGATCATGGCGGGCCAGCATAGGAGGTTGCGGACTCTTTCGAGATGTGACATCGCCCGTCACCCCTTCAAGCCTCTCTGTCGCTTCACGCTCTTTCCACGATTACCATCCATGATGCCCGTTGCCTCCCTCCGAACCCTCCTCGCCGATCTCATCGACTATGCGGGTCTTTTCCCGCCCGCGAAGTTTGGCATGCAGCAAGCCGTCGAGACCTACAACCGTTCTCGAATTGGTGAGCATGAGTGGATGCTGGGACGCTTCATCTGCCCGCTCGCCAGATTAGCCGAATTCGAGCAATTGGCGGCTCCATACATGCCCGGCACATTCGCCACCAGCGGCTACCGAGAGATGGCCGACGCGGGCGAGCCTTGGCGCCTCTCGGTGCTCGTTGATCCAAATCCCAAACTCGCAGTCGAGGACAGCATCCAGGAAAGTCTGGAGATCATCCACGCCTTCAACACCAAGCACCGCGACGAACGCAACGGCTGGTGCGAGGTCGATATGCTCGAGATCAAGGTCACTTCCCCCGATCAACTCGATCCAATACTCGATCAAATCGAAGAGGGCCTCTTTCCTTTCTTTGAGTTTCCCGTGACCACCGATTGTCGAGGTTTCGTGACTGCCCTCTCGGGCAGCCCCGCCGGTGCCAAGATTCGGACTGGCGGCATTGTCGGCGATGCCTTTCCGCAACCGGCGGAGGTCAGCGCCTTCCTGCACGCCTGTGCTCTTTGTGAGGTGCCATTCAAGGCCACCGCAGGTTTGCACCATCCGGTGCGGGGCAGCCAGCGACTGACCTACGAGAAGGACAGTCCATCGTGCGTTATGCACGGCTTCCTGAATCTGTTCATCGCCGCCGCGCTGGTGCGTGAGCAGCGCATCGACGACCGCACCACGCAATCAATCCTTTTGGAAGAAGACCCTGCTGCATTCAAGTTCAGCGACCAGGTCCTGGGTTGGAACAGTTACCTGATCGAAACCGCACGCGTTGCACAAACCCGTGAAGCATTCGCACTCAGTTTCGGCAGTTGTGCGTTCGATGAGCCAATCAATGACCTCAAGCATCTTGGGCACCTCAACCCATGAACACATGACACAAATCCAAGCCGCACCCCGCCTTGTCGTTTTGTCCCAATCCGTCCCCATTCCCATGCGAGTCGGCGCAGTGATCATCGCAGCCGCCTGTATCGCCCTGCTCATCATCGCGGCCTCCATCACGCCAAACGCTCGCGGCATGGGCACGCACACGCAACTGGGTCTGCCCCAGTGCGGATGGGTCCTGATGTTCGGTCGCCCTTGCATGACCTGCGGCATGACCACCGCTTTCGCGCACACCGTTCGAATGGAATTGATCCTCGCGTTTCGAGCTCAACCCATGGGAGCACTGCTCGCGATCCTCACGCCCGTAGTGCTTTTCGCATCACTGCACGCGGCGATCCTTGGAGCCAGGATAGATCAGATGCTTGAACCACTGCTGCGTCCGCGAACGCTTTGGGTGATCGCAGGCCTCTTCTTGGCTGCATGGGGCTACAAACTGATGGTGACATAGCCTGTTGAAAAGATAGAGATTGACACAGGTGAGAGTGGCAAATGCTTCCCAGATTGCACGAGCAATTGGTTGCCGCCCCTTGAATCTGGCGCTGACTAATGGTTCAGCGACGCATCGAGCGACGATCCTGGGACCATTTCCTAGTCCTAGTCCTAGTCCTGTTCCTGAGCCTGTTGCATTGGCTTGGGAGCAGGCTTCGACTCTGGACGTTCCTTGGCCGGCTCCGCATATGCCGTGCGAGGCACGCCCGTCACCAATCGCAACTTGGTCCAGATGAGCAGGGCCAGACCGCCCGTCAACGCGCACGTGAACACAGCAACCATAACGCGCCGAGGGTTGGGCTTTGCCGAGTGGCAGGTCGTGCCGAACTGGTTGGACTGCTGCTGATCCATGTGCTTCTCCACGTCCTGTCTTTGCACCAACTTCGATTCAGTTCAGGTTCTGGATAGTCACCCGTCCTGTGAAGGCTTCGACGGATATCTGCCAGTTCTGATTGGAGCCGTTCACAATCACGGTCGCGGTCGGTGCGGGCTCAACCCCGCCCGCGCCCTGACGAATCGGGCCGCCGAGTGCATCAAAGACCAGCGTGTTGTTCGCCATGCCAGTCGTCGAAGTAACTCGCGCCATGCCGTAGGTCTGGCCGCCGATGTATCGACGCTGGATGATGCCCGTCGTCGTGTCGGGCGTAGCGCCGTTGGCTTCGCACATCATGTAGCGAGTCCCATCGCCTGTTGGAAGGAACACGAGAGCCCGGCTTTCCTGGAATGCCACGGCGTCGCTCTGCATGACAGTGATGTCCGCCACGATCATGCGAAGTGCCCCCTGCACCTTGAATCCGCTGGCCTGGGCCATGCTGGGAATGACCATCGCCGCGGCGATGCCCATCAGCACGACGACGATCAGCATCTCCACGAGCGTGTACCCGTGAGAACAGTTGCGAGGCGATGAATTGCTTGTGCGCACCATGAACACTGACCTCCGGCCACGCTGGCAGACGACTCGGTCGTCCCGACGCTTACTTGCCCTCGGTCTTCGGCGCGTCCTTCGGCTGGGCGGGCATCGACTTGACGTTCACGTTGATGCCCCGGGCCAGCGCCGACTCGACGCGCTCCAGGCGGCTGTTGATGGTCTTCAACTCGCTGATGATTTGCTTGCGCTGTTCAGCGGCGGAGATCAGCCCGTTGCTCTCGTCCGCGACCGGACGATTGCCCACGATCGTCACCTTGTCGGGACGGGGCGTTTCGTCCTGTGCCGATGCCATGCGATCAAGCGGAACATTCGAGGCCTGCAACAGGTGCAAACCCAGAAGCAGGGCGATGGCGGACAGCGCCGCGTTGGTATACCAGCTGGGAGAGCGACGTGTGGACGAAGTGGTGTGCATGAGACGACTCCTGTGACTAGGGCCTACATCCGGAAACATCGGATATCCCCAAGGCTCAATCAAGGGAACTTACGACATTCTCGCGGGTTATCCGTCCGACCAACCCAAGGAACGATGTCCTGCACCGTCCAAGGTTTGTGCAAACGCCACAGGCCTCAATCGATGGACTGAGAACACTCAATAGTCCGGATAATGGCCCCTAGCCAAATTGCAGGGTATTTGTAAACTACTGTGAGATATGGAGATGTGTTGCAAATGACCTTTGCGGTTTGGTGTATCCAAGTTTGGCAGTGCAGCGTCACACTCCACCCAGGAACCTACAACCGTTTCATGCGTTCAACCGAGCGGAGGTTTTCATGCGCAATCGCGGCCTGCTCGCGTTGATCATCGGCATCATCCTTGGCCTTGCGCTCCTCATCGGTTTGGGTTTGGGCTTCGAACTCATTGGGAGCAGGGACGCGCCAATCTTTGCAGGGCTATTTACGGCTGTGGCCGCAGGCCTGATTCCATTGCTGGCATCAAAGAATCAACTATGCCGATGCACGAAGACGAATCCAAGCAACCAGTAACCCCCGTAACCCCTCTGCCATCCGTGACCAACGGTCTTGGCGGGTTGATACATTCCTATCAGCGCTACGACCCCAAGGACTTCCCCTCGCCCACAGCCCCGCCGCCCGACATTGCTGGGCAGATGATGGAGCACATGCTCGCGTATGGCGATATGCGGGAACTGACCGAGGAAGAACTGGCCCGTGCAATTCGGATTGATCCCTCGATGTTCCCGCAACTTGGGCCATCCCTAGGCGCGCTCCGAGCCATGCTTGAAGAGCGTAAACGCCGCATCCTTGCCACCTACGAAACCGATTCCGTCCAGAAGGCCGCGTTGCGTGGCTATCACGAAGGGGTCGAGGAATCACGCAAGGACATTCCCGATAAGTTTCGAAAGCAGTTCGAAAAAGCCACACGCGAGGAGCAACTCGCCGACCTGGAAAAACTCTGGTACGCCCAGAAGAACGACCAATCTCCCGCTTCCCAGGCACTCATGGGCTTGATGCAGGGGCTGGCCGCGAAGTACCAGATCGAGGAACTGGCCAACTCGTATGCCTTCACTGGACGCGAGCCACTGACAATCGACGAAGCCCTTGCCGTAAAGGAAGAACTCGAAACCATCGACAAACTGCTAGAACAACTGAAAGAAGCCGAAAAGAGCGCACAACTCGCGATCATCGACATGGAAGAGCTGGCCCAGTTCGCCGAACTGGAAGAACAGATGGGTCAGATGGAATCCCTCAACAAACTCCAGCAGCAGATTCAAGACTACATCCGCCAGGAAGCAGAGCGACAGGGCATCGAGCGTACCAAGGACGGGTTCCGCCTGACCCCTGGCGCACTGCGAGTCTTTCAGAAGAAACTGCTCTCCGAGATTTTCACCAGTCTGCAAGCCGCACGAAGCGGCCGGCACGACACCAACATCACGGGTGATGGTGCGGTTGAAATCGAGAAGACCAAGCCCTTTGAGTTTGGTGACAGCGCGTCCAACGTGGATGTCGTCGGGACGCTTCTGAACGGGATAGCCCGCGTTGGACAAGCAAGCAATCCAAGCGACATCACCTCCCGCGATCAATCTTCCCCTCGCTCCCTGCCTTCCTCGTTCGCCTACTCGCTTCTCGCCACCGACCTCTCCATCCATCTGACCCGCAACCATCCCAAGTGCGCCACCGCCATCTGCATGGACATGTCCGGCAGCATGCGCTACGACGGCCAGTACATCAACGTAAAGCGCATGGCCCTCGCCATGGATGGCCTGATCCGCAGCGAGTATCCGGGCGATCATGTCAGTTACGTCGAGATGTACAGCGTTGCCAAAATCCGTCACGCCAGCGAAGTTCCGTCGATTCTGCCCAAACTCGTGAGCATCCACTCGCCGCGCGTTCGCCTCAAGGCCGACATGAGCGACCCGCGCATCAGCGAGATGCAATTGCCCCAGCACTTCACCAACATCCAGCACGCGCTCCAACTCTCGCGGCAGGTCCTGCAAGCCCAGCAAACGCCCAATCGCCAGATCATCCTTATCACAGACGGTCTACCTACGGCACATTTTGAGGGCAAGGAACTCTTCTTCCTCTACCCGCCCGATCCGCTCACCGAGCAAGCCACCATGCGTGAAGCCGCGCTCTGCCAGAAACTTGGAATCACCATCAACATCTTCCTATTGCCAAGTTGGAGCCAGAGCGAAGAGGACATCCGCTTTGCTCATCGCCTTGCCGAACAGACCAAGGGGCGTGTTTTCTTTACAGCAGGCCGCGACCTCGATCGCTACGTAGTCTGGGATTATGTGAACCAGCGGCGAAAAATCATTGCTTGAAGCAGTATCCGGCGCGGTACGCACGAACTTCTTTATTCCATCACCGCGTTTCTTCTTCACTTTGCTTGACCTCTCCCAATCTCTCCACTGCCCAACTCGTCTACTACGCCAGCCAACCCACGCACCGCGCTCACGAATCGCTTCTCGTCGATTGTCGTCACCGTGTCAGTCGGCTGGTGATAGTGGGGGTTTCGGAAGTTCGCCGTGTCCGCGATGATCGCCGCTGGCACGCCAAGAAACAGGAACGGAGCATGATCGCTGCGCAGCAAGTCCGCAGGCGTGTTGGGCACATCGGGCACAAAGTTGGGGCGAACCAGGTTGAAATCGGGCTGCGCCTTCTTCCACTCCCGTTCAATCAGTTCGCCCAGCCAGTTGTGCGAGACGGTCGTCGCAATTGCCAGAAAGTTCCCCTCCGTTGGCGGCTCCCACACCCCGGGAATCGGAGGAATCGGTGACTTCTGACACCCTGCCTCGTCGCAGTAGTACCCCAGCATCTCCAGGCTCAGCATCGCAACCACTTTGCGAGGTGGCTTGCCTTCCTGGGCTGTCTTCTCCATCGCCCGTTTCGCGGCCATCGCATACTTGCGGCTTCCGATCAAGCCCGGCTCTTCGCAATTGAAGAAGACAAACCGCAATGTCCGCTTCGGTTTGGTACCGTGAAAGATTCTCGCCAACTCCATCGTTGCTGCGGTGCCCGTGCCATTGTCGTCGGCCCCGGGTGAATTGGGCACGGCATCAAAGTGGGCACCGATTATCACGATCTCCTCGGGTTTCTCGGTACCAATGACTTCAGCAATGATGTTGTGCCACTGGTTGCCCTCTGGGTTCTCTACTCCCGGCTCGTCGTCGAGCGGATGCTGCCCCTTACCAAATGTGAATGGCCACAGCGTGGGCTGATAGCCGATCGCTTTCAGGTCGCGCTCGATCAATCGCTCAGTCTCTCGCAGACCCTGCAAATGTTCCTCGTCACCAGTCGATGAGCGTTTGGTCGGAAGTGCGCGGAGGAAGTCCATCACGCGTCCCGCATCAACACGCTCGTGCATCGGTGCCGCTGGCACTTGTCCAAAGGCAACCCCGGTTGCTAGAACCACCGCCGCGAAGAAGTACTGCATGTCAAACCGTACGGCTCTCGCTCGCCCATACGCTGTGACCATGGCCAAGCGCCCCGCCAAGTCTGTCGAAAAATCTTCCGACGAATCGGCCAGGAAGAAGTCCGCCCTTCCCGCTGTCGCCCTCTTCGTTGGCGATGATGCGTTCCGTCGTCAGGAATACACGCTGGCCATCCGCGAGCAGTTGACCAAGGCCCACGGCGAGATTCAGGTCTTCACCTTCGACGGCGGCCAGGCCCAGGCCAGCGACATACTGGACGAGTGCCGGTCCTTTGGCCTGATGGCGACCCACAAGATTGTCATCGTCGACAACATCTCGGAGTTGATCTTCGAGGCCACGCGTCCACTGTTTGAACGCTATATTGAAAACCCCTGCGACAACGCGACGCTGGTCTTGCGCGGGCCAAAGTTCATTGGTGGCAAGCTCGAAAAACTCGTCGAAGCGACAGGCGAATATCGCAAGTGCCAGGCGCCTTTAGCGAATGAAGCAATCGAATGGGTGATGAAGCGAGCGCCGAACACGCACAAGGCACCGATCAATCTCGATGCCGCCAGGTTACTTGTCTCACGGGTCGGTCCCATCCTGATGACGCTGGACAGCGAACTAGGCAAACTCGCCGCGGCGGCGGGCATAACGAAAGATGGTGAGCCTGCGCCGATCACGACAGCCTTGGTCGCGGAGTTCGTAGGGATGTCTCGCGAGGAGGAAGTCTGGAACGTCCAGCGTACTATCCTGACTGCGAGTTCCGAGGCCGGGCTTGCACACCTCCGCCATGTGCTCGATGTCTCGCGAGAGCCCACGCAACTTATGATGTATGCGATCATGGACCTCGCACGAAAACTCCACGGCATGTGCGTTGGCCTGCGTCAAGGTGCCCAACCCTTCGCCCTCGCCAAGCCCCTGAAAATTTGGGGTGATAGCCAGGAAACCTACATCGCCGCAGCGAAGCGGACGACACCAGCAAAGACGCTCGACTTTCTCCAAACATGCGTTGAAGCAGATCGTCGCAGCAAGCGAGGACTGACCGATGCAGATCGCGCCTTGGAAATGCTGATCGTCAAGTACCATACCACCGTGCAGGCCACCTGACACCAAAACTCGTCGTCGCCGGTGCCAGTTGCCCATTCCCTACCGTTGTCCATGCCTTCCACTCTGAAAAGTTTGCAACGCATGGCCCGCGATGGCACCCCTTTCGCCGCGCTGACCTGCTATGACGCGACCACCGCTCGATGGTTGGCAAAGGCGGGCGTGCATTGCCTGCTCGTGGGCGATACCGCAGCAGAAGTGATTCTGGGCTTCCATCGCACGATCGACATGCCCCTGGATGTTCTGCTCGCCCTCACCGCAGGCGTGAAGCGAGGCGCACCCGATACGGTGGTCATGGGGGACATGCCATTCATGTCCTACCAGGCCGATGATGCAGAAGCGATTCGCAACGCCGGACGATTTCTCATCGAAGGCCTCGCGGATATTGTCAAACTCGAACTCGATGCCACGTTCGTTCCACTGGTCGAAAAACTGACGCGGGCGGGCATCCCTGTCTGTGCCCATGTTGGCAGCAAGCCCCAGCGGGCCGCGCTCACCTCGGGTTACACGGGCGGTGCGCGCACTGAAGCAGAAGCCAGCCAGGTCGTTGCTGATGCAGTCGCTCTCGAAAAGGCTGGTGCCGTCATGTTGCTTGTCGAGGCGGTGCCCGATGCGGTCACGCGGAAGGTTCTTGATCAAACTTCGGTCCCAGTCATCGGCATCGGCGCGGGCAACGCCTGCCACGCTCAGGTCCTCGTTCTGCAGGACCTGCTTGGTCTCTCTGAGCACCCCCCGCGGTTTGCCGCTGCCTTGGCCCAACTCGGACCCGTGATCACCTCCGCCGCCGAACAATGGGTAAAAGCGGTGGCGGAAAGGCGTCTTGGTGTAAAGTAATCGAATTTTCCGACGATCCAACTCATCCCGTCTTCACGATCAAACGTAGAAGAAACAGAAACCAGTCAATTGCGAATCAAGGTCTAAGCCCGTCCACTCACGAACCCCATGCGTCGTTTCATCACATTCGGCCCCGCCTTCGTCGTTCTCCTCACCGCAGGCGCGGTGTTGCTCGCTGTACCAAGCGCCATGCGGACCATTACCGCCCTGCGCACGCAGGAGCAGGTCCAACTCGCCCGCCAGTCCCTCGCGAGCGACGACATCCTCCAACGCATCAACGAATCAGTTCGCAATGTTGCCAGTAGTGTCGAGCCAAGCGTCGTGCATATCGAGATGCGTCGTTGGCGCGGTGGCAGCGGCGCGGGCTGGGTCTTTGATGACCAGGGCAACATCATCACGAACGCCCACGTCGTTGGCCCCGCCTCTCGCGTCACGATCCAATTCCACGATGGACGACTCGAAGAGGGCACAGTGATCGCCGCAGATCCGATCTCCGATATCGCAGTGATCAAGGTCGAGCGTGGTGATTACCTTGTTCCTGCCCAGCGTGCCTCTGGCCTGCGGCTGGAGCGTGGCGACCGCGTGTTCGCCTTTGGTTCTCCCTTCGGCTTCAAGTTTTCCATGTCCAGCGGTATCGTTTCTGGTCTTGGTCGCTCCGCCCGCAGCCCCAGCGGCATGGGTATTTCCAACTTCATCCAGACCGATGCCGCCGTCAACCCGGGCAATTCAGGTGGCCCACTGGTCGATGTGCAAGGGCGGGTGGTTGGGATGAACGTTGCGATAGCAACCGCAACCGAGAACGAGGGCGGGAACGAAGGCCAGTCCGCAGGTATCAGCTTTGCGATACCGCTGGCAACCATCGAATCTCGCGTCCAGCAATTGATCGAGACTGGCACCATTCGCCAAGGGTATCTGGGTGTGCGATTCTCCAACGCACCCGTCGAGGTCAACGGCTCCATCGTTCGCAACAAGGGCGTGCTCATCGAGTTTGTCGCTCCCGATGGCCCCTCCGACAAGGGCGGGCTCAAGCCCGGTGATGTCGTCCTCAGCATCGACGATGTGCCCGTCGAGGGTTCGGAGAACCTCCGCAGCATCATCAGTGCCAAGCGCCCCGGCGCGATGGTTGATCTGGTCATCGTGCGCAATGGCAGCGACCGCATCACACTCAAGTATCCCTTGGGCGAGATGCCCGATGATGTCTACGCCAACTTCTATCTCGATATTCTTGGCTCACAGGCAGGCCTGCTTTTGGGCGATCGTGCGGAAAGCGGTCCTGTCGTGATCCGCGTTCTTTCTGATTCACCTGCTGCCAAGGCAGGATTCAAGGCGGGTCAGATCATCACTCAGGCCGACGATGTCGAGGTAACAAATGTTCTGGAGACCATCCAGAATCTGCAGAAGTCGGGTCTATTCCTCGGGAAGTCCGTTGCGATCCGCGTTCGTATCAAGGACGAGAACGAGAATCTCGTTCAAAGGGACCTGACCCTTTCCCTGCGTGATGAGCGGTAGGCTCAACACCACACATACATCACGACACACTCATCGCCTTCACGAGTTTCCCAACCATCTCATCCGGCTCCGATGCTCCGCAGACCACACTCGATACCGCTATGCCCAGGCAGCCAGCCGCGACCAAATCGCTCACGTTCGCCGGTGTGATGCCGCCGATTGCAAGATGTGGCACTCGTGCGGTGCTTGGCGTACCAACATACTCGCGCACATAGCTAGGCCCCGCGATTCGTTGCTTCTCCTTCGTGGTTGTCACAAACATCGGTCCCACGCCGCACTGGTCGGCACCACTGGCGACAGCCTCAAGCGCCTGGGACATGTTCTCCGTCGAGACACCCACCCGCAGCGAACGCCCCGCAAGCCGCCTGATGTCGCGGATCGGCATGTCGCCCTGGCCCACGTGCACGCCCCAAGCACCAGCGAGCATCGCAATGTCAGGACGGTCGTTGATCACGCAGCGAGCACCATGCTCGCGGCACATCGCTACCAGACGTTGAGCCCGCGCTAGCAGTTCTCGATCACTCAAGTCCTTCTCGCGAAGCTGGATCATCTCCGTACCTGCGGCAAGCGCAAGGCCCGCAACCTGCTCCCATGCGTGGTGGACGCAGAGTCGCTCTGAAATCAGCACGCAAACCCGCGGCTGAAACTTGTCTCCAGCGCCCAACGCCAGACCTGTCGCACGCTCGATCTCATACACCTCGTATCTCGCAGCCTCGATAAGCGCGTGCGCCTCATTCGCGGCGTGCATGCCAGCAATTGAGGCCTGAACCTTCATCAATTCAGCGAGCACACGCAGCGCCTCTGTTGCTCGACCCGCGTTGGCACCCACCACGCCCGCAAGGTCCGCCCGTGCCAATTCCGCATCAACCTTGATCCCTGCACCAACATCCCCCACAGCGTCCCGCCATGCTAGCTCGCGGATTGCATCGCCACCAATCATCGCGATGGCCCGGGTTACAAGATGACGTACACGCTTGCATCGCTCTGCCAAGGCAGCGTCCTCGAGCACGAACCGTGCGACGTCCTCGATCACGCGCAGCCCCTCACGCGCCCGGTTCGCGTTCGCATCAATGATCCGCCAGCCCTGCTGCATGAACGATGGTACGAGCCGCCCCTGCCCGCCTCGCGCCGCTAACCTCTCGCTTGATCGGCCCGGACCCATCACCATCGCGATTGCCACCATGGCTGGTTTTTTCGCTCGCACTTGGCTGGACGTTGCTTCTGATGGCCATGTTCGCGCCTGGTCTGTCGATCACAGACTCGGCCTCGCGGGCACTGACCGCCGCGTTCTATGCCAACGATGCTCAGGTGCCGCTTTGGGCCACCGATCAGTGGTTTCCGCCCGCGATGGCCATCGCAATGGCATCGGCACTCCGCTGGACCGGCACCGTTGGCACGCACACATTCGTGGTCTGTTGGTGGTTCTACGCCTCATCTGGCATGTTACTGGCCCGCCTGTTGCCCGCGCGATGGGCGCTGGCGGGCATCGCGTTGCTCATGCTGTACCCGCCCATCTGGAACCACGCCGTCGCGATTCTGCCCGACGCGCCAACCGCCGCAGCGATTTGCACGATCCTCTGCTGCGCCTTCTGGGCGCGCGATCGCGCCGCGTGCTTCGCGCGTCGCGACGAATCATGCCAGCAAGCCTCGATCCCGGCCCGTGCGCTGGCGATCGGCGGGTTTTCTATCGCGTGTGTCGTGCTCTTCTCCTATCGCGCTAATTCCATCACGCTTGCTCCGCTCGTGATCGCCCTGGTGCTCTGGGCGTGGCGCCCATGGAAGCACGCGCTCGCGATCGTGATGGTGGTGCTTGCGTCGGTCGGATACGGGACCAGCCTGGACGATCTCCTCCCGCTTCGCAAGTGGGACACGCTCGCTGGCAGCCTCGTCTGGGAACATGTAGGAATGCTCAGGCTCAATCGTGACGAGAAGGTCGCCCGTGCACACTCGATCGCCCCACTGTGCACCCAGCAGGGCCTGGACCCGCTCGTCGCCAATGCCAAGGCCATTTTGGTCCACGACTGGTACACCCACGACTCGATGATCTGGAGCCCTTCGCCCCTCAACAGCAGCATCGTGCTTGAGACCGACGGCAAGGTCCGGGCTATGCATCAAGACTTTGTGAAGGACCAGCCGCTGCTCTACCTCCGCGCAAAGTTTGAAATTTGGAAGTCGCTGCTGGGCCTGCGCCCGCGTGTACCGCTCCCGTTTATCAACGAATGGGTCCCCGATGAGCCCGCGCTCTATGGCGCGAGCCTGGCGCACACCGGGCCGCTACGCGATGCGGGTCACGCGATCATCCACTTCTTCTTTGGCAAGAGCATCCTGCGCTGGCTCACTATCCCCGCCATTCCCATCGCGCTCGCGCTGCTCCTTGCAATAGGCGTCGCCATCCGCAGGCGCGTCGCGGCGGAACGAGTCATTCTCCTGCTCATGGCGGCGGGGTATTACGCAGGATTTTTCCTCGTGACGCCAGGATTTCACTATCGCTACTTCTTCCCCGCACACGTCGTCCTGCTGATCGCGATCATCGCGATGATCCACGCCCTCACCCAGCGCGGCGAAGCTCGAACCAGATGTACTTGAGGAGTTTTTTCCCCGTGGGCCACGCCGCAAAGTGTGTGTCACCGTTGGGGCGGGGCTTTTCGACACTGGGAAATTCGCCCACGCGAAAGCCCATGCGATAGCTGCGCACGACCATCTCCATGTCCATGGAAAGTCCCGTGGGCAGTGGCTCAATCGCAAAGAACCTGTCGCGGCGCATCCCTCGGAACCCGTGCAGCACGTCCCATGCGATCGGCTGCGACCACGTGCCCCCGTCAGTTCGCCGCCCACGCTTCCAGAGGATCGCACCAAGCAGACCAAGCCCGCGCACAAACCACTTGCGGGGCTTGAGGAACTTGTCGTCTTCCTCGTTATACCCACCTTTCATGATCCGGCTGCCGATCGCGAGGTCGTATCCCTCCGCCAGCATTCGCTTGCATCGCAACACTTCCTGTGGATCGATGCTGCCCTTGGGGTGATACAGCACCAACGCGTCGGTTGCGCAATGCTCAAAGCACTCGATCACCGCCGCGTTATACCCGCGTTTCTGCTGCTGATACACCTTGATGCCATGGCTTTCCAAGTACTCAACGGTGCCATCCTTGCTGCCACCATCAACCGCGTACACCTCGTCAAACATCGAAAGCGGCAGACCCGGTACGTCCAACTTGCATCCTTGGACTTCGTTCCATGTGAGCAGGCACAGCGATACTCGCAGGGGATTGACCCGCGTGCCTTGGCTGAGCTTGGCTTCGATCGTTGCGGACGCTAACGCATCCCGTGATGGCATTCGTACTCGCGCTTCCATGTTGCTTTCAGTTCGTGTCATCAACGCGATTCCAAACTCGGGTCCTCTTCCGATCACGGCAAGGTGAAAATCTGTCTACCAAATTATCGGAAGCCAGAAACTGAAGCAATCACCGAAGCGGTCACACCCGCAGGCTTCACCTCAACCTCGCTTGCACTGCTCCAGACCTTTCCAAGGTCGTGCAGCCACGCATCCACCAGCACGATCTCATCAGTCGGTAGGAAACCCTTTGCGATTAGCGTTTCATAGCATCGACGCAGGTTGGAAGCGACGTGCTGTTCGCCCGCAGGCAGTTCCAGCGCCGCAAGTGCCCCGGCGATTCTGTCGTTCTTGGTGTACCCCGGGATTTCATCCTCGAAGTCTCGCATGAGGTTATGGTCATTGCGCTCCTGACGGACGGTTGCGCGATGGAAAAGCACCGCCCAATCATTTGCCCAACAAACCCGCTGTGCCACGAACGATCGCCAGATGTCCGTCATTCGGAAACTGCACAGTGCGGGCAAGTACATCAGTGGATACGCCGCGGGAAAGAAGGTTGTGTTCTGACTGTTGAACGGGCACCAGGCCCCCTGCCCCAGTGCGACGCTTTCACCGCGTTCAAACGACATCGGCAGGGTTCGCACCAATCGGTAGATCGCGTCCACATCCGGATTCTCATCTGCCAACCCCTGCTGAATCGGGCACACGACCTCTCGCGCTGCGATCCCCTCCAATGGCGGCACGCCCTTCTGCACCCAGTCCAGCGACAACCCCCGGGGCCAGATCGGCGGTTCGCTCGCCAAACCACCATCGCTCTTCTTCGTGAAGTAGCGATACACGTTGACCCACGTCGGGGCGAGATTTCCGTTTGTTCCCGCCACTGGCGCAGCCGTCACAACCTTTGCCCGCTTGGCACTCTCCCGCGAGCCATAGAACTGCTGCTCTCCTCCCGCTGTGATGCCTGGTGCCTCATGTCCTGTGCCTTCGCTTTGTCCTACGCCTTCTTTTTGCAGTGCCCCTTCGAGCGGAATGTTGTCGTCATCCGTCTCGACGATGACTGGTGCCCCAGCCCGAATGGCTTCCAGGTATCCGATGTTCTTCCTGGCATAGTGACGCGTCGGACATGCCTTCGCGTATCGCAATCCGTGCCGTTCACCCCAGGCCAACTGGTCTGCCACACTCAGAAACTCGCAGCCAGCGAGCGAAAACGACTCGGGGCTCTTGGTGTCGCCGATCACTATGAACCGCCATCCGGCATCCGCCGCCCCGGTTGCCAACTTCCGCACGATTGAATGTGTATCCGAAGCGATTGAAGTGACAACCAAAGTGGGGCTGAGTCTGGGCCGGGGGCGATTGCTCAAAGTCATACCCCCGATCATATGAAACCGATCCAGCCAGCGCTGCTCTCCACCAAACTTTTGCGAACTCCTCCCAAACTGCTTTCCCCCGTTCTACCCTCAGCACCTATGCCAGTCCTCGTCAACAAAGACACTCGCGTTATTTGCCAAGGCATCACCGGTTCCTCCGGTGCTGTTCACACCAAGGGCTGCTATCACTATGGCACCAAGATGGTCGGTGGCGTCACCCCAGGTAAGGGCGGCACCAAGGACGAGAATGGCCTGCCCATCTTCGACACCGTCGAACAGGCGGTCAAAGCCACGGGCGCAACTGCCACGATGATCTTTGTCCCCCCGCCCTTCGCCGCCGATGCGATCCTTGAGGCCGCTGCTGCGGGCCTCAACGTCATCTGCGCGATCACAGAAGGCGTGCCGGTTCAGGACATGATCAAGGCCCGCGCCCAACTCGATGAACTCAACACGGTCGCTCAGGCATCCTCGCCTGCGGGCACTCTCCCCAAAGGTTCCGCTCCTGGTGCCCTCGTGCGCTACACCCTCATTGGCCCAAATTGTCCGGGTGTCATCTCTCCCGGTCCCAAGACCGGTGCAGGCACCAGCGCCAGCGATCCATACTCCAATGCAGGCTGCAAAATCGGCATCATGCCCGGCTATATCCATACCCACATCAGCCAGAGCAAACTCGGTAAGAGCGTGGGCATCGTCTCGCGAAGCGGTACGCTCACCTATGAAGCAGTGTGGCAGACCAGCAACCGGGGCCTTGCCCAAAGCACCTGCATCGGCATCGGTGGCGACCCCGTGCGTGGCACCAACCACATCGACAGCATCCGCATGTTCGAATCTGACCCAGACACGCACTCGATCCTGATGATCGGCGAGATCGGCGGCTCCGACGAAACTAACGCCGCAGAATACATCAAGGCCCACGTGAAGAAGCCCGTCGCCGCCTTCATCGCTGGCCGCACCGCGCCACCCGGCCGACGCATGGGCCACGCCGGCGCAATCATCGGCGGCGCGGACGACACCGCAGACGCGAAAATCAAGGCCCTCCAGGCCGCTGGTGTCACAGTCGCCATGAGCCCCGCCGACATGGGCGAAGCCGTTATGATGGCGATGAAGCTGGCGTGACGGAGATGAATCTGGGATAAGTTTCTTGTTTGAGAAACAGGCGCTGTTTACCGCTCGCCAGTCCCAAACAACCCAGGCCTCGCCGCAGCCAAGTCCAGGTGGTTGGCCCCGCTCTCCGCAACATACTTGCTCGCGCGGAAGAGGCTCTCAAATGTTCCCGCGTCGGTCCACCAGCCGTCCAGCGTCTCGTACGTCATGTCGCCCCGTTGCAGGTAGTAGTTATTCACGTCCGTGATCTCCAACTCGCCTCGCCCGCTGGGTTTGAGCTCCTTGCACACCTTGAAGCAATCCGGGTCGTAGAAGTAGATGCCCGTCACCGCCATGTTGCTGGGCGGGTTCTTGGGCTTCTCGATCAGGGTCTTGATCTTGCTGCGCTGCGCATCGGAGAACTCGACCACGCCGAAGCGGTGGGGGTCGGGCACTTCCTTCAGGATGATCTTGGCCCCGCTCCGCTGCGTAAAGAAGTCCGCCGAGGCTTTGCGAATATTTCCCTCGATGATGTTGTCGCCCAATATCACGCAGATTTTGTCCCCATCCGCGAACTCCTCCGCGAGTTTGAGTGCATCTGCGATGCCGCCCTCGCCCTCCTGATATGCATAGCGCATCGTCCGCAGGCCCAGGTGCTTGCCGTTCTTGAGCAACTTGAGAAAGTCCCCGGCATGCTCCCCGCCCGTGACGACCATGACCTCATCAATGCCCGCGTTGACGAGACATTGAATCGGATAATGAATCATCGGCCGGTCATAGACCGGCAGCAGGTGCTTGTTGGTAACGAGCGTGAGAGGCCGAAGCCGAGAACCAAGGCCGCCGGCAAGGATGACACCTTTCATGAGGACTCCAAAAAATAAGCGATCAATCAATAGCGAGATGATGTGAAGTGTATTCGCGACTTATCCACATGCTCGCCCGTTCAATCGAGTCAATGCTGTCGTGATGCCTGTCAGACCAGTCAATCAAGCCGCAGGTCTGCGACCGGATACGACTCTGGTTGGACGAGATCGAGGGGCAACCCGTCCTCGCCAAAAGCGTGGTAGCCAGCAGCCGAGTGCCTCAAGCCGATGCACTCTGGTTCAGCGGCACGACGGGTTGGGACATTTCGAACCATGCCGAAAGGTATTGTGCTTTCTGCTTCAACGAAAGTCCAACCCTTCTCGCGAGCATCCTACCAAAAAAAATCCCCGACTTGCGTCGAGGACGTGTGAAAAATACTAAACCGCGTCTTACTTCAAAACCAGCATCTCCCGATACGTTGGCAAGGGCCACAAGTCCCGCGGCACGCGCGTCTCAAGCTCGTCCACGATCTTGCGCAGGTCGGCCATCGCGGGGCGAATGCCGTCGCGAACGTGCTCTGCGTGCTTATTGACATCATGATCCGTGATGTCGCCAGCCTTATCCAACTTGGTGATCGCAGCCCGAAGCCGCGAAACTAGCCCGGCAAACTCTTCAAGACTGTCCCGGGCCTCGCTGGCATCTACGTCCGCTGCTTCCGTCGCGGCGACGTTCTCCGCCAACTCCGTCTGGGCCCGAATCGCCGCGGGCAGGATTTGCGTCTTGGCCATCTGCGTCATCGTGTCCGCCTCGATGGTCACCTGCTTGACATACTTCTCGAGCAGGATGTGCTCACGCGCCTCGACCTCGATCTTGGTCAGCACGCCGAACCGCTTGAACACATCGACATTCTTCTTGATCTTGAGTTGCTGCAAGGCAACCACGCTCTCGCGATAGTTGGGCAACCCGCGCTTCTTTGCCTCCGCATGCCATTCCTGGGTGTATCCGTCGCCATCGAACAGCACTCGCTTGTGCTGCTTGATGATCCGCTGCAGCACCTTCTTGACGGCCCGCTGCAGTTTCTCAACGCCCGCGCCAGGCGTGTAGTTCTTGCCCAGTTCCTTCTCAAGTTGGCCAGAGATCGCGTCCAGACTGTCGGCGACGATCGTGTTCAGCACCGTCGCGGGCCACGAAACGTTGCCGCTGCTGCCCACCGCCCGAAACTCAAACTTGTTGCCCGTGAATGCAAACGGGCTGGTGCGGTTGCGGTCGCCCGTGTGGCGAGGAATCTGTGGCAGCGTGCTCGCACCAAGATCAAGCCGCCCGCCCTTCATCGTCTTGCTCGGGTTGCCGGTCTCAAGTTGATGCACGATATCCGTGAGCATGTCGCCCAGGAAAATACTCATGATCGCCGGCGGGGCCTCGTTTGCTCCCAGGCGGTGGTCATTGGCCGCGCTCGCCACGCTCAGCCGCAGCAGATCCGCGTAGGTATCCACCGCGCGGATGACCGCGCAGAGGAAGACCAGGAACTGCATGTTGGTGTGCGTGTCATCGCGCGGATCGAGCAGGTTGACGCCCGTGTTGGTCGCGATCGACCAGTTCAGGTGCTTGCCGCTCCCATTGATGCCCGCAAACGGTTTCTCGTGCAGGATGCACGACAATCCATGGCGAGCCGCGACCCGCTTGAGCGTCTCCATCGTCAGCATCTGGTGGTCCGCCGCGATGTTCGCCGTCTCATACAGCGGAGCCAACTCAAACTGGCCAGGAGCCACTTCGTTGTGACGGGTCTTGACCGGAACGCCCAGCCGATACAGGTCATGCTCGACATCGTGCATGAAGCCAAGCGCGCGAGTGGGAATGCTGCCGAAGTAGTGATCCTCAAGCTGCTGCCCCTTGGGCGGCTTGGCCCCAAAGAGCGTGCGGTCGCAAGCCACGAGGTCGTCGCGCTTGTAGAAACTGCTGCGATCAACCAGGAAGTACTCCTGCTCAGGGCCAGCCGTCGCAATGACGCGATGGACACCCTGATCGGTCCCGAAGATTTTCAGCACTCGCAAAGCCTGCTTGCTGACCGCTTCCATCGACCGCAGCAAGGGCGTCTTGTGATCCAATGCCTCGCCCGTCCACGACACAAAGGCAGTCGGGATGCACAGTGTCGCGCTCGCCCCATCGCGGTTGATGAAGACCGGGCTAGTGCAGTCCCACGCCGTGTACCCGCGCGCCTCAAAGGTCGCGCGAATCCCGCCGCTTGGAAAACTGCTCGCGTCCGGCTCGCCCTGCACCAGCGCTCCGCCCGTGAATTCTGTGATCGCGCCGCCCTGCCCGTCTGGGATGAAGAACGCATCGTGCTTCTCCGCAGTGAGTCCGGTCAGAGGCTGGAACCAGTGGGTGTAGTGCGTTGCGCCGCGCTCAAGCGACCAGTCCTTCATCGCCGCCGCGACCACATCTGCCAAGTCATGATCCAGCGGCTCGCCAACCTTGATCGTCCGCTGGAGGCGCTTGAACACTTCCTTAGGCAGGCGCTGCTGCATCACCCGCTCGGTAAACACATCACTGCCGAAGTGCTGCTCGACGCGATCGCCGTTCGATTGCGCGGGCACCTCACGCTGGGCGGTATGGTGCGAACTGACCTTGCCATTGGACGCGGTCAACATGAGAAACCTCCAACACACCCGCTCCAGCCAGACGGGACTGGAACGTTTGCATATCCGCCGCAGCTCAAAGCAAAGCCTCAGGCGGGGTGGGTCTTGACTATCCCTGGAATTCCCGATTCCGGGCACGCGGCCCTTTGGGGAGAGATGCACGCACAGAAGTGCGTAGTCTCGGGACTAGGCATCGTCGCATGCTCGCGGGGGATTTCAAGTCCCATGTGTCGGAATTGGGTCCAAACGCCTTGTCGTTTGCAACTTTGACACCCCACCAGACAACCTGAACCAGACGCAACCATCAGATCGCCACCGCCTCCGCTCCCAGTCTCGCAGGCCGCAGCGGCACCTGACGCACATCAGTCTCGACTACGCCGTCCGCCAGTCGCACGATGCGTTGGCAACGCTCCGAGACCTTCGGATCATGCGTCACCATGACCACCGTCATCCCCTGGTCGTTGAGATCATCAAACACCTGCAGGATTGCCTGCCCGGTTGCACGGTCCAGGTTTCCTGTGGGCTCGTCGGCCAGCAAAAGCACCGGGCGAGTAACCAGCGCCCGCGCGATCGCCACACGCTGCATCTGTCCACCCGAAAGCTCCTTGGGCCGATGTCCCAGGCGATGGTCAAGCTGGACCATCCGCAATGCCTCCAACGCTCGTTCCCGACGAGTCGAAGGCGTCACACCCTGATAGAACAGCGGCACCTCGACGTTCCCCTCGATGGTCAACTCTGGGATCAGGTTGAACGCCTGAAAGATGAACCCAATTGTCCTGCCTCGGTAGCGGGACAATTCTTCATCGCCCATCGAGGCGACATTCTTCCCATCCAAGTAATACTCACCTGTCGTCGGACGATCCAGGCAACCCAGCACATTCATCAGCGTGCTCTTCCCAGACCCCGATGATCCCATCACCGCGACATACTCGCCCTTCTCGATCTCGACGTCGACCCCTCGCAGGGCCTGCGCCATCACCGATCCGTCTGGCTTGTAGTAAGTCTTCGTGACACCCCGGATAGAAAGGACTGTGGACATGGCGGAGTATTCGCAGCTTCGAGCAACTCGATACGAGTGATTGTGAAAACACAAGAGCCGTTGGTTTACCTTCCACGCCCCCTACGTCGAACGTGCCGGGGATCCATGTGCTTGGAAATCAACGCACCTGGAATCGTCTCAACTACCGGCACATCCCTCTCCAACTCAATCTCGATACTCATCCCGATGAGTGATTCCAGTAGTCCGCCCTTGTCCCCGGCTGCCCTTCGCTCCTCATGCGCGTGGCTGCTCGCATGCACCGCCAGCATGAGCGACTGCTTGCCCTTGCGCACCCGTACCTCTTGCACCACCCGCGTGTGCGACCGATCAAGTCCGTCTGCGATCCGCAGCACCGCCGCGATCCGTTGCACTAGCCCACGCTCCGTTGCTCCCAGTGCCCCAAACTCCTCATGCCGCTCGCTGGGCTCGCTGCGTCGGTGATAGCGACAAGCCTGCGCCAGCACTTCGCGATCCCGGTCGCTCCAATGGGCCAGATCAGCATGCCGCACGATCGTCGCGCTGTGTTTGTGGTGGCGTCGATATTCCACCATGATCCCCACATCATGCAGCACGCCCGCGGCTTCCAGAATCGTTCGTTCAGCCGGATCGCTTCCCCACCGGACGCCGCCCCGCCGGATGCTTCCCTTATTTCCCTCCCCCTCCGGCGCGTCTTGATCGACAAACTTCATCACGACCCCATCGCTCTTGAGCTGATCGAAAATCTGGAGTGAAAGTTTCGCCACCTGCTCGCTGTGCGATTGCTCGTAGCGACAAGCCTTTGCCAACTCGCGTGCATCGCTCAGCATCGCTGCCCGCAATTCTCGCAGCGCGTCCCCATCCTGCACATGGCGAGCTGCTCGCCGCGAGGCCACCGTCGGACGCGACGCCTCTGCGATCACTTTCAATATCAATCCCTCGCGAACTCCCCCAGGATGCGCATGCACCTGCTCAACACCCAGGTGTTTCATCAGCCGTTCCACAGCCGTCAATCCCGCGATGATGATGTCCGCCCTATCGCTGGGCAAGCCGGGCACGCGCAGCCGATCTGCCAGAGGCATGCTGCGCAAGTGCGTGAGCAAACCCTTGAGTTGCTCACGCGTGACAGGCCCCAGTTCCCGCATCGCAGCACTGTTGCGGCTGATCAAGATTCCCCGCGAAGCCGAGGCCAGGGTCGCGAGCGTGTTGAATGTTCCCCCGCATCCCACCAGCATCTGAGGGGGTGCATCATCGCCAGCGTCCCCCGACTTTGGCCCGACCTTGCCAACCCGCACACACCGATCAATGGTCCGCTCGCAGTACTCGCGCAACTCATTCCAGCGTGCGCTGGCCGCTTGGTCCGCTCCGCCAAACTGCTCCGTCAATCGCACCGCACCCAGCGGCATCGTCGTGCTGTCGGTGATAACCCCGTGATGGCTGAACACCACCTCAAGGCTGCCCCCGCCGATATCCACGACCGCACATCGCCCGTGTGTCAGATCAAACGCCCGCGCCACGCTCTGGTAAGTGAACTTACCTTCTTCAAGACCCGAGATGACTTCGATCCCGATGCCCGCACGATCTCTCACCAGCGACAGAAAGTCGCCTTTGTTCTTCGCGTCCCGAACCGCGGCCGTTGCGAACGCACGCAAGGCGGGTTGCCGCACACCCAGCCGCTCCGCGATCGCAACAAATCGCGAGATCGCTTCGACAGATCCCGCCATCGACTCGTTGGTTAATTCTCGCGTGTCAGAGAGGCCATGAGCCAGGCGTGTCATCGCCCGTTCTTCACACAGCACCGTCCAAGGTTGCCCAGCGGCAAACCGATCGTTCGTCCCCTCTGGCAACGACACAACGAGCAGTCGAATGCTGTTGCTGCCAATGTCGATGACGCCAAACCTGCGCGCCGCTTGGGCAACCATCGCTGCCTGTGCATTCTCCAACGAAACCGACAATATCCGCGCCCCATCCAGGGCGGCCTCCAGTTGGCTTGGTTTCGCTTCGATCATGCTCGGGGTCATGTGGGCCGTCTTGCCCGCACCCTTACCCGCAACCCTGGCGCTGGTTTCACCACGCCCATTCCCGGCGCGTTGACCCTTGCCATGATGGGGCTTGCCGGGCGGAGTGGACATCACTCGATTGTAGTTTGAGGGGACGGGCGAAGGGGGACGCGGGAAGGGAGGAGCGGTGGGGGCGTGCAGTTGCTGTCCAAATCTCCCATGGTGCGAGAACTTTTGATCCGTGCTCGCTATTATATTTTACGAGCGTGCGCGACGTCCCGTCAGGTTGCCAGCGTCCCTCGAGTCTATCACATGACCAACCCTCCGCACTCCGTTCGTCACCCCTCGCACTCAAACGATGCAGCGAAAGGGAGACTTTTTCCCGCGCCCGCTAATCTGAGTCGCGACGCATCTGCACATCCCACTTCACGCCCAGTGACTCGCCCATCTTCACGCCCACCCGCGAGATTGGCCCTCGCCGACGGCACGATCTTCATCGGGCGTGGCTTTGGTGCCATAGGCCGCAACCTGGTCACGCAAGCCGAGGTGGTCTTCAACACCGCGATGACCGGCTATCAGGAATCGATCACCGATCCCTCTTACACGGGCCAGATTCTCGTCCAGACTTTCCCGCTCATTGGCAACACGGGAGCCAATCCAGAAGATGTTGAAAGCCGCAAGGTCCAGGTCGCTGGATTCGTAGTCCGCGAACTCGCGCGCCGCCATTCCAACTTCCGCGCCACCCAATCGCTCGAAGACTACCTCGCCGACCAGAACGTTCTCGCCATCGAGGGCATCGACACTCGCGCACTGACCAAGAAACTTCGCATGGGTGGCACCGTCAACGGTGCACTCACTGATCGTACAGACTTATCAGACACTCAACTCGTGGAGATGGCCCGCAAAACTCCCGACATGTCCGGTCAGAACCTCGTCCCGCTCGTCGGGTGTTCCAGTAGGTCGAGTTGGAAAGAAACCTTGGGCGATTGGTCACCCGCGCATGTTGTTTCCGCCGCCCATGCTCGCCAACCGCTTCGCGTCCTCACCCTCGATTGCGGTGCGAAGGCCAACATCTTGCGCAACCTCACCCAGCGTGGCTGCTCCGTCATCGTCGTGCCCCACGACACCGCAGCGTCCGAGATCACGCGGATGTATGAGGCCAATGAAATTGACGGCCTCTTCATCTCCAATGGCCCGGGCGATCCTGCGGCGGTTGACAAGACGATTGCCACGCTTGGGAGTCTCATGAAACTGCCCGAAGAGAAAACCATACCCACTTTTGGTATCTGCCTTGGTCATCAACTGCTTGCACTGGCCGTTGGCGGTAGGACCTATAAACTCCCGTTCGGCCACCGTGGTGCGAATCAGCCCATCTTTCACAGTGAATCAGGCAAGGTCGAGATAACTGCCCAGAACCATGGCTTTGCCGTTGAGCCCAAGTCCATCGAGGCGTCGGGTGGCATTGCGACGCATATCCATCTGAATGACGGAACGCTCGCAGGATTTCGTTTGCATGGCAAGCCCGTCTTTGCGGTGCAATACCACCCTGAAGCGTCCCCTGGTCCGCACGACTCGGCCTACTTATTCGACGAATTTGTGGACCAGATGGCCAGTCGTCGTGCAGCCCGGGCCAGCACTGGCCGATGAACCAAACGTGGGGGCGACCTTTACCGGACGAATGGTGATCAGGCGTTATCCCCACTGAACGGTGATTGTTGGAAAATTCTGTGAGTTGTTCGTCAAAAAGTGCTTGGCTTTCCGTCAATCTGCTGGTACGTTATGCAAGAATGGCGCTGTCCGGGCATTCTGCCCACACCGAGTGTGCCGACTGAATGAGTTTGTGTTGGACATTCTGTGAGAGCGTCTGATTGCCACGGTTTGATTGCCACGGTTCAATTGTCGGGGTTTTGGGTTTCTGGGCTTGCCCGTGTACGGGATGGCAGTTTGGCTGATATTGCGTGCCGGGTGAAAACCCGCTACGTCGAGTTTCGCGTGAGTTCGGATTCTCACGGTGCTTTGTTTCCCAAGGGGATGGTCCCCACAAAACTCTCGAGAGGAGTTTGCATTATGAAGAAGAGTGCGTTGCTTGTGTGTGCAGCTGGTCTCGCTTGCTCCAGCGCGGCCTTTGCCCAGTCCAATCCCGAAGACATCTCCAGCATGGGCCAGATTCGCCTTCAGGCGCCCAGCCAGGGCTTTGCTGGTCGTGTGCTGACGATCGTCTACGGTGCAGCCGTCGACCTTCGCGGCTATTCCGACGGTGGCTTCCCCAAGCGTTCAGGCGATGACTTTGACTTCGCTGGCGGCCCCGCTGGCGCCGTTGTGGGTAACGTTCCCGTCGACGGCGCCTACTTCGGTATCGTCACGCCCGCTGGCGCAACCGAGGTCACTGCTGATGTTCGCGTCACGATCTATGACAACTTCACCGGCTTTACGGTCGGTACGTTCCCGGGCAACACGCCCTTGGGCAACGTGACCTTCACCGGCATCGTCGGCACCCCAACCTTCGTCACCTTCTTCGATGGCTCACCAGGCGGCACGCCCACCTTCACCCCCGCCATCAACGTTGCCAACAACCTGTCCGGCGCTGAAGGCTTCGTCACACTCGAAACTCTCGCACCTGGTACGACAAACCCCCACCCAACCACATGGGTGGTCACGGGTGGTCCTGCCTTCGCTGTCGGTACCAGCGATCCGCAGCGTTGGGGCGACTCCAACGGCGATGGGCTTGTTCAGACCACACCCGCCGAAGTGAACGGCGTTGCTGCTCCTCGTCGTCTGTACATGGGCCTTCGTGGCGATGCCCCCGTGCAGCCTCCCACCCCGCGTGAAAGCATTCCCTGCCTCACCGATGGCAACACGACTCAGATCGACCCGATTCCCGCTGCTGGCGTGAAGTGGTACGAAGTGTGCCTCACCAACGGCGTGGATGACGATCTTCTGACCTACTTGGATATCGATTCCCAAGGCAGCGCGGTTGCTGACACCAACATCGGCCTCTACACCGCCGACGGCAATCTGGTCGGCTTCTCCGGCCTGGATCGCGGCACTGGCGCTGGTGCCCAGTTGAGCTTCGGCGTTGGTCGCCGCGCTCCCTTGGGCGATGGCGAACAGTACGACGGCTCGGCTGGCGATCTGGACAACAGCCTGGGCACGCAGTACTACGTTGCCGTCTCCGACGGTACCGCCAGTTTCGGCCCCGCTTTCACGGTTACGAACGTTGGCGGCGCTGGTGGTTCCGCAACCACCAACTTCCGTACCAACACCGTCGGTGGCGCGAACCTCGCCAGCGTGACTCCTGAAATCAACGCGCTCGTTGGTACTGCCTATGGTGTGCTGGCTGCGGGCACGAACTTCGGTATTGCCGGTGTCCTGGCCCGTGACACCATTGATAGCGTCGCTTGGAACTCCTTCGAGATTACGACGGCTGTGTGCGCCTCGGGCGGCAGCCTGGTTCTCGACTACAGCCTCTCCGACGACATCTCCGATGTTGTCGCCTGGGTCTTCGATGCCTCGGGCAACATTGTTGCCTTCGGCGATGACGGCGTGGGCGTTCCCACCCCCAACAAGCCTGACATCAGGTTCGGCGCGGGCGGCAACAGCGGCGACCTCCTCCCCGGCACCTACTACATCGCTTCGGCCCTCTTCGACGCTGACAACAGCGACCTTTCCACCGTTAGCGGCAACGACCGCTTCCACGTCCGTGGTCGCAGCGGCTCGAGCCTTAACGTCGGTGCGAACCTTGAGTTCGTTGCCGGTGCTGGCCCGACCTGTGGCCCTTCGGTTGTCTGCAACGACATCGACTTCAACAACGACTTGGCGCTGTTCGATCCCACGGATATCGATGCCCTGCTCAGCGTCTTCTCTGAAGGCCCCTGCGTTCCCGATACGCAGACTTGCGATTCCGTCGACTTCAACAACGATGGCGGCCTCTTCGATCCCTGCGATATCGCCAGCTTCCTGCTGGTCTTCCAGGAAGGCCCCTGCACTGCCTGCGGCGAGTAATCCGACTCGTCCGAATCAAGCTTGAGCATCTCTGCTTGAGTTTGTCCAGCAACGCACCCGGAGCCGATCGAAAGATCGGCTCCGTTTTTTTTCCGACGTGGTGTTCTTGACCGGGATGATGTTGATTGTGCTCGATCAAAATCTGGTCTCGCTACGACAGAGACCAAGACAAGGCAGGGCAGCAATCCGTGGCTTGCTCCGCGCTTTGTTCTGGGCATTGTTCTGGGCATTGTTCTGCGGTTTGTTCCAATGCTTGATCCCCGACGCTCGCGTGCGTGGTAGTTTGATTGATCATCAACTCAGCATATTTCGACAGAGCAGCATGGATGCTGGCTTTCTGGTCGAGGTATCGAGAACGAATAGGCACCCACCGGCGAATCGCCAGTTGGTGAGCGCCAGTTGCCAACACAGTTGGATTGGGAACAGAACTACCCCAGCGTGGGCACGATGCGTACAACGCCGCCAGCACGCTCATAGCGGGGCACGCCAGCGTCTGCGGCGATTGACCACTGGTCGATGCCAGCGGCAATCGACATGACGTTGGACAGGCCTAGTTGGCGGAGCATGAGGGCAGCCTTCATGCTGCGGACGCCATGGTGGCAGAGGACGCCAACCTGCTGGCCCGGGGCGGGTTCGATCTCGTCCCAGCGATTTTCCAGTTCGTCCAAGGGGATGTGCAGGCTGCTTGCGATGTGAGCAGCGTCAAACTCTGGAGACGTACGGACATCGAGCAGCAGGAGAGTGCCGGCGGCAAGGGCCGCGTGGGCCTGGCGAGGCGTCAATTCAAGCTCGGGCTTGAAGGGATAATTTGGAGGGAGGTCAGAGTTCATTGGCATGGTTGGTGAAGTGCGATGGTGGGTTGGGGGTGTGAGGGCTGGACAGCGGGCCGGATAGTCAGCCGGTTAGAACATCAGTTATTCGCAGCCGCATGGCGCTGGACAAACGCAAAATACAATGGCAGACTCCGCCGCACCTTTGTGGCTGCCGGTTCGCCCGCCCCCGCTTGCGTGCATGCCCGTTTGCTTACTCATCCCTTGTTCTTGAAGTAGTCCAGATTGACCTGGACATACTTGTTCCACTCGCTGGGCACATCTTCCTGCTGATAGATCGCCTTGACGGGACATTCATCCACGCAGAGTGCGCAGTCGATGCAGGTGTCTGGGTCGATATAGAGCTGGTCGACCTTGCCAAAGTCGGCCTCATTTTTGGTAGGATGGATGCAGTCGACAGGGCAGACGTTGACGCAACTCGAGTCTTTGGTGCCGATGCAGGGTTCGGTGATAATGTGAGGCATAGCGGGGAAGGTCTCCGGATCAAAGGATTCTAGAGACCTTCCGCCACTGTTGCCAGCGCAGTTTGCAGTCTGCGGGTACAAACTCCGCATAAAAGGGGTAAGGTGCAGAAGGGACGATATTTATAAGGAAACCTCTACCTGCATGCCTCTACCTGCACTCACCCTCGGTGAAGACCGTCAGGAAAGATTCCACATCATCCACCTCGTAGTACGACCCATCATTATTGAAGTCAACATCGTTGCAGTTGCCGCCCCTGGGAACGCAGGGGCCCTCGGTGAATCGTGAGAGGAAAGCTTCGATGTCCATGATATCAAAGAGCACACCATCGTTGTTGAAGTCGATGGGATCGCATGGCGAGGCGATCTGGACCATGCGCATGCGCAGTTGATAGTTGGCGTTGACAGGGGCAAGGCGGATGACATTCAGGCCAGAGTACAGGCGCACCTGGAAGGGACCGAACCAATGATAAACCTCGTTGGTCGAACTGCCGGTACGAGTGACGGGCAGGTTTCCTTGCAAAGTTGAATCGACCCAGACCTGCACGTTGGTGAGGTCTGCAAACGCTGCAGCCTCGAGAAAGAGGTTATAGACGAGAGTGTTCGGCGAGTTGACCAGATAATCGAGCGAGCTGCCTGGCCCCAGCAACGGGGTTGGCTGGGTGTCCCAGCCGGTCTCACGACGGATATGGCGGCGAGTCTCAAAGCCTCCTGGAATCTGATAACCTGCGTTGAGCGCTGGCGAAGGGGCGTTGGCGATGGCTTCGACGGCCAGCATCTTGGGCGTGTCCTGATCGAGCATGGTTTCGGTCAGGGAATAGGCTCCGTAGGGGCTGAGCCAGTTCTGAGCGCCGGAGACGAACCACTGGAACTGCCCGCCGCCGCTGGAGTACCAGTGGCGGAGGTATCGCTCGCAGAGGGTGCGCATGCGCGGGTCGTATTGGGCGATTCGTTTGTTGGGAAGGTTGTTGGGGCCAGCGCTATCCGGACCACCCTCATAGGCGGTCATGGGCGCGAGGTTGTACCAGGAACTGACGGCGGCGAGGCGCTCAAGGTTGGGATCGCGCTCCCAGTTGTCAACGCTGTTGTCCATTGCGTTGAGAATTTCATCGACCGAGAGATCGGTGCGGTTATCGATAGCGCCGAGCGTGAAGTAGGGTGCGCCGGAGATCGCGTAGATGAGATCCGAGGGGCGTCCCCAGATGGATTCGATGTACTTGAGCATGACATCAAACTGATGGGGGCGTGCGAACTGGCCAGCGAGGATGGGTCGGACGCGACCATTGTGAGAGCCGGGACCAAACTCTTGCTCGAAGATGCGTCCAACCTGCACGGTGCGCCGGGCGTGGAAACGCCAGCGCCAGGCGTTCTCGTCGTTGCTGTCGTCGTAGTTCAGGTCGCTGATGGTGGTCGTGCATTCCGTGAAGGCCTGCTCGTGAATCCAGTCTGCCTGCGGGAAGAGGAAGTTCCAGGTCTCGTTGCTGTACTCGATGTACACGTGCAGATTGGGGTTCAGGCGATCGCGGACAAGGCGTGCCATTTCGCGGATGAAGTTGTCATCGGCCCTGTGCGGCACGTTGAGCCAGAGGTCGCTACCAAGCTGGTTGCACATGTCGATGCAGACCTCGTAGGGAATGCCTGAGCCACTGCGCCAATTGCCCGATTGCGGGGCATTGCGATCGTCCCAGGTCTGGACGGTGCTGCCGTTGGTGCGTGTCCAGTCCATGAATCGGATGACATTGAAGCGGGTGTTGTAGTCAAGGAACTGCTGCGTGAACAACTGATCGGGCTGGGTGCCCGGACGCATGACTTTGAGATTTCGAACGCCGCCGTCGGTATTGGTGAAACTGAGATAGATGGCTTCGGGATTCTCCGGGACGATCATGTCAGCAGTGACAATGCCGGTCGAGGCGTTGCGCTGCACGTTCTGGATGGTGCCTGTGCTGACGAGGGCTCTGATTGTGGGTGTGGTGGCGCATTCAAAGGAGATGTGATAGGTGCCGCCCAGATTGAGCCCCTGGGGCTGGCAGCACATGACGACCACGCCCGCGTCCTCTGTCGGCCATCGATTTGCATCGAGGCTGATATCTTCGGAACCCATCCAGGGGTCGCTTGCCATACCCCATGTGCGTGATTGGCGCGAGATATCCGCGAATTCGTGCGTGCGATTCCAGTCAGAGACACCCGACAACCCCGCACCCACGGGCGGCGCCGTGGTCGATTGTGCGAGTGCACAAGGCGCGGCAGTCAAAAGTGCGGAAGCGAGGAGGGAAACAACAGTGCGATTCGTGAACAGGTCACGCATGGGCGAGACTCCAGAAAAAACGAGACGGAATGGAAGCCGCACAACGACCCACAGCACGCGAGGACGCACAGAACGCTCGCAGGCTTGAAGCACGGCACAAGATGACGGGATGACGCGACACAAGGAGCTGCCCTCGACTCGTGTAACGCTTTCCCGATGAGTGGCTCGGCGCAGCGCCGGGAGGAAATCCTGGCAGAAGCCCGAACCTGTGACGCAACCAGCGTGGTCAGGACGGTCGAAGAAAACGACGTACGTCCAGCCGCGATTGCTGTCCGCGAAACATACACGAGTGGATTTGGAGTTGCAAGCGAAAGTTGCGCAATTCACTATGAATTTTAGGGTATTTCACTGCAATGTTCGGGGGATAGCAGGAAACCAAATTCTGTGAGCCTTGGGCAATCGCTTGCAATCGCTGCGTCCATGGCCCATTACCAATCGCGGAATGCTCCTCGCAGGGTGAAGAGGTTGCTAACTTCGCACGCTTGTCAGAGCTGCAATCGTGAGCGGAATCATGATGATCACAGGAACGAAGACTCCAATCGCCGCAGGCACACCCGGAATCGGTGCCGTTGTACCGACCAATGTGGCAGCGAATGCGCCGAGCGCAACTGGCGCAGCGTAAAGACTTTGGGTAATCATGTTCGCGGGCTCTTTTCGGAGAAAGAAGGGAAGGCAAGTGAGCAGCGCGAGAAAAGTCGCGGCGAGGTTGCTTATTCGTCCCCAGCGAATGCGGTTGTACGTGTCGATGCGTCGCTGGATCGCAGGGGTTACATCCTGCGATTCATAGCGTGCAACCAGTTGCGACAATTGGCGCGTGCCCAGATTGGTCGCGAGTCCCTCGAATCGCCGGAGTTTCAGGGCGGTGGGATCAACATCGGTTTGCAGTGTTCCCACGGGCGTGGGAGCGATGCGGGTTGCGGGTCCAGCCTGCTCGATCATCGAACGGGGCGTTGCAGTGCCGTTGGTCAGAGCCCAAACTCCGTTCTGCCATTCTGCCCGCTCAGCACTGATGCGCTGGGTAATGAGGCCTTCCTGGTCACGATCCCATGCGTAGAAGCCCCGGACTTCGCCAGCAGATTCGTCGGTTGCATCGCCCTTGGTGGTATCCACGCGGATGTCTTGCATGTACAGCAACCTGCCTTGTGCATCGGTGGTGAAGTCTCGCAGGCTTGGGTTGTCGCGCTGCTTCACATCGCGGGTCAGCCGCGGGGCCAGAGCAGGAATCACAAACTCTCGATTCGCCGCATGCAGCACGATCAGGCCCAGCGCGCACAGAAGCATGGGGCGGGCGACGCGCCAGAGCGATTGGCCGCTCGCGACGATGGCCACGAGTTCTCGCTGCTTGACCAGATACGCGCATGTAAACCCCAGCGCGCCAACCACCACTGGGCCGAGCAGGTAGCCAAACAGCAGGAACAATCGTGGCCACCACAGGTCAATCACAGCCCAGAAGGCAAGGGCACCGATGCGCACGCCCGATGCATTTCGCAGGGCGGCTTCGCCCATGTTGCGAGCCTGATCGGGCGAGAGCCCGGCACCGGCATCCTGGGCAATCCACAGACGTGCCTGCTTCACGTACTCGTCGAAGTTTAGCGAAAAATCGACTGCGACGATCATCGCCATGAGGAACGCCATCAGCAAGAGGGCGTTGGTGAGGAACTGGCGGGCGATATAACGGTCGAGGATGGGCATTGGTGCGATAGGTGGAACGACGAACTTCAAGGCTCGCCTGATCATCGTTGGCTGGTGTTTCGTTCCGCGTCGCGGAGGTGCATCCAACTGGCCGTCGGGTGGTTGCTGCCGCCGGGGTTCTTGCAAAAAAACTTCCAAAGTACTGCGCAGGTGCCCCATGCCAGCAATATTCCGATGTACACATCCGTGACGAAGTGGGCACCGACGATCACGCGCGTCATCGAACAGCATAAGGCGAGCAGGATCAGCGGCACGCGCCATACGGGAATGAACCAGCTCAGCATGATCGCGCCAGCGAAGGCAACGGCGGTGTGGCTGCTGGCGAGGCCGCCCGGCAAGTGGATGCCCGGCTCGATCCATGCGAAGCGATACTCGCCGGTTTCCAGTGGTCGGGCTCTTCTCACCAGGCCTTTGAGACCTTCGGCGAGACCGCCCGAGATCGCCGTGGCGAGTAGGACCATCAATCCGCGATGCCATGCGGATTTGCGGAGGGTGGGGGCGCTGTAGGGATTGGTGAAACTGTGGGCGCGGCTGCGGTCGAGGAGGATGAGCAGGGCTGCGACGATCAGCCATGGGAAGATCGAGCCAATCTGGCGAAGCACTTGCCACCAGTCCTTGCGTTCAAGAGATTTGTCGGGATCAAGTAGCAGCAGATTCCAGAGGTGTTTGTCGAGTAGGGTCAGCACGAGCAGACCCAACGCCAGCGTCAGAAAGAGCAGCAGTGCCTTCCGAAGTCGTTTAGCATTCTCCCATGAGGTGGGGTAAGTCATGGCGCTTTCCTCGATGGGGGAGAGGACGGGGAAGCGGGTGGGTCGGGCACGCGACCAGCAAGGAAGCCGCGGAAGTCCTCGCAGAGAAAAGCAGGGCGACTGGGTTGGCCCTGCTGGTTGATCTTGTGATCACCGGCCAGAGCGCCGTACATGGTCGCACGAACGAAGACTTGCTCCCAATGCCAAGTTGACAATCCGACAGTGAGGGCTGGTCGGCCTTGGAGCCATTTCGCGCGTCGAAGGTCCATCGTGGGCCAGAAGTCCCAGGGCGTGCGCCGCCCGCCCGGCATAAGACTACTGGAGCAATACACGGGCACTCGTATGCCATCGGGGCGAGGGGGCATGTAGTACCAGAGTTGGCTGGCGCGTCCATAGTGGTTCGCAATCACGAAAGGTTCTTGATGAGATTGGTCACGCAGTCGGTCGAGCAACTTCGCCGCGTCGGTTCCCATGTCGCGAGCGCCGGTGAAGCGACCCACGGGCACCAACTTGCCAATCACGGGCAGGTGCCTTGCGAGATCGACACGGAGCATGCCAAAGCCAACGACCATCCCAACCAGCAGCGCGAAGGACCAGAGGAATCGAGCCCAGCGATAGTGGTTGCGATCTGACTGACCCCGAGCGATCACGGCTCGCATGGCTGCGAGGGGGACCAGCGTCACGGCTCCTGCGACGGGCCAGTTTCCCTCTGGCTCTGCGATCAGACTGACGCCCAGATAGAAGAGCAGAACGGGCAGCGAGAGCGCAATGCAGAGCGACTGGCCTTGCCAAGCTCGTTTCGTGGAGGTTGCTTGCAATTCGCGTTCGGGCCCGGAGCATCCAACTTGAAGGATGCCCTTGCGTTGGTAGCTGGCCCATGCGTGGCGGAGGCCTAGGAACAGAACAGGGCCGATGAGTGCGACTTGCGTGCCCAGAAACGTCAGGGTCCACAGCGGGTTGTAATGCCAGCCGCCGGTTCCAGCGATGCTGCCCGCACCTTGCGTGACCTCGACATCGCCGCCTTTGATTCCCAAGTGACCCAGCAGATGCGCGATCGTTGGCCAGCCTTCTCGTTGGTTCCAGTAGATGATCGGGGCGAGCGTCAGGGCGAGAACCGCGAGGCAAGCGAGGAGGGAGAGCGGATGGATTGGGGATATCTCGCGCCGCCAAATAAGCAGCCACGCCACCAGACCCGGCAGGAAAAGGAGCATGGTGTACTTGAAGAGCGTGCCGATACCGATAGTGGCGGCGAGGAGCAGGAGCCACCGCACATCCGCGCGTGTGCGTTCGTGGTTTCGCCTGTCATGGCCCCAGCAGCGCCAACTCGCCCAGGCGGCCAGCGCCCAGCAGGCGACCAGCGACCCATCGATAGTCATGAGCAGACCCAGGGCAAGAAACGTGGGCACGCAGTGGAAAGCGATGGCCGTGAAAAATGCGGTGCGCTTGCATCGTGTGATGTCCCACGCAAGGGCCGAGAGAGAGCATGCGCCGACCGCGCTGGCGATAACGCTTGGCAGGCGCACAGCCCACTCGCCATTGCCAAAGAGACTTGTGCTAGCAAAGATCGCCCAGGCCACGCCAGGCCCCTTGGTGTAATAACTCCAATCCAGCATCTTGGACCAGACCCAGTATTGGGCCTCGTCCTCGATCAGCGTGTAGGGACAAAGGAAGGCAAGGTACAAAACGCGGAGGATCGCAACGACAGCAATGAGCACGAGCGAGGGACGCAGCGCGTTGAACAACGATGGCTGATCACTGACGGATTGGTTCGCCTGGGATGGCATCGTTGAGTGTGGCGCTGGCGCCGCGGTCCGCACAGTCTGTTGTTCGCGTCGCGCGTTGTACCCGTCGAGATGACGGCTTACGCCATGGCGTGCTTGAGGGCAATCTGCTCTGCGACACGCATGGCGTCCTTGACCTTGATTCCTTCGACGCCACCACCCTGGGCGTTGTCGTCCTTGCCGCCCCCCTTACCTCCCATGACGGTTGCCGCATCGCGCAGCCACGCGCCAGCCTTGAGGCCTTTGGCGACCAGAGCATCGGGCACGCTGGCGTGAATGGAGGCTTTGCCGGTTTCGTCAACACTGAAGAGCATGACCGCCGTGCGAGGCAGTGTGTCGCGGATGGTCTTGACAGCGGTCTGGAGCGCTACTCGATCTTCGCCCGCGTCGATCTGGGCCACGACCACGGGCGTGTTGCTGGCCATTGCGCTCTGAGCGAGTGCTCGGGCCTGGGAAACGGCCTTCTCGGTTATCTGTGCGGACATCTGCTTGCCCGCGGCCTTCACGCGTTCCTGCAACTGTGCGATCTGCAAACGGAGTTGGGCTTTCCTGGGCGAGGATGCACTGCTCGCGTCGAGTTGTGTCGCCAGAGCGGGTAGTGACTTGGACAGGTCCAGGTCGCCGAGTTTCGCGGCGAGGGCAACGCTCTGGGCGAGTTGGTCGCCCTCGCGGATGGCGTTGGCCGCGATCTCACCGGTGACGGCGATAATTCGACGCACGCCCTTGGCGACGGCCTCTTCGCTCAGCAGCGCGAACGAGCCGATCTCACCGGTTGCGAGGACGTGGGTGCCGCCACAGAACTCGATGCTGTACTTGCGCCATTCGGGGTTGGCGGGCTGCTCGATGAGTTCGTCGACGGGTACGCCGATACTGACCACACGAACGGGATCGGGATACGCCTCGCCAAAGACTGCGCGGAGGCTGTTCACGGGACGAGCCTTGTCGAGGGGCGCGATCTCGGCATGCACGATGTAGTTGGCGCTCACGGTCTGGGCAACGAGTTCTTCGACCTTCGCGAGTTGGTCGGGTGAGACCGGTTGGTTGTGGCTGAAGTCAAAGCGCATGCGGTCGGGAGCAACCGAACTGCCCTTCTGATCGATGCCATCGCCCAGCACCTCTCTAAGGGCCCAGTTTGCGAGGTGGGACGCGGTGTGATTGCTCTGGACTTTCGTCCGGCGCTTGACATCCAGTTCCATCGTCACGGCATCGTGTACTTTCAACATGCCCTTCTGCATGCGTCCGATGTGGAGCACATAGCCAGCAAAGACCTCTGTCGATTCGACCTCGAACTCGCCCTGATGGCCGCTGCTGGAGACATGGATGTGTCCGCTATCGCCCTCCTGGCCGCCCATGGTGGAATAAAAGTTGGTGCGATCGACAATGACGCCCACGGGTTTCTTGGCGTTGCCCATTAGCAGGCTGGTATGGTCGTCGAAGTTGTGGCCGTTCCAGATAGCGCGAACATGGGCGCGGACGGGCTTGGTTTCAAACTTGGGTGTGTCGTCGGTGGGCTGAATGCCCATGTGCTTGAGGCGTGCGATGGTTTCGCCCGTCAGGACCAGTTTGGTGCTGGCTTCCTGCTTGCCACCCGTGCGCGAGAGTTCGCGGGCTTTCTCGACTTGCTCTTCATACCCGACTTCATCGACCTTGAGGCCCCGTTCCTCGGCCATCAGTTTGGTGAGGTCAATGGGGAAACCGAAGGTGTCGTAGAGGGTGAAGGCATCTTGGCCGCTGATGACGCCTGTCTTGGCGGCAGTAGCGACATCGGTGAAAAGTTTGATGCCACGGTCCAGTGTCTTGCCGAAACTTTCCTCTTCCTCGCGGATCATCGCACGCACTTTGTCGGGCTGCTTGCGGAGTTCGGGGAACGCCTCGCCAAAGTGCTGGGCGACGACGGGCACGAGGTCGCTGAAGAAGCCGGGTTTGGCGTTGAGCATCTGCCGCCCGTAACGAACGGCGCGACGCAGAATTCGGCGCAGGACATAGCCTCGCCCGACATTGCTAGGGACGGCCCCGTCGGTCAGGGCGAACGTGAGTGTGCGAATATGGTCGGCGATAACGCGATAGGCGGTGTCGATGTTGTCCTTGTCGGCCTCGCCCAGTCGGCCCATGTAGGGCCGGGCCCCGGTCTGTTGCTCGATGGCGAAGAAGATGGGAGCGAAGACATCGGTGTCGTAGTTGCTCCGCTTGTTCTGCAGGATGCTGACCAGACGCTCAAGACCCATGCCGGTATCGACGTGCTTGGCGGGCAGGGGACGCAGGCTGCCCGTCTCACCATTAACCCCTGGCTCACGGTTGAACTGGATAAAGACGTTGTTCCAGATTTCGATGACATCAGGATCGCTCTTGTTCACGAGGTCGCGGGCGTTGCGTTCGCCGATGCGGTCGTAGTGGACCTCGGTGCAGGGGCCGCAGGGGCCGCTCTCGCCCATTTCCCAGAAGTTGTCCTTCATATTCCCCGGAAGGACGTGGTCGGCGGGGAGGTACTTAAGCCAGAGGGCCTTGGTCTCTTCGTCGGGTGGAAGGCCTTGCTTTTCGTTGCCTTCAAAGTAAGTCGCGTAGAGGCGGTTGGGCGAGAGGCCATAGACCTTGGTGAGCAGTTCGAAACTCCATGTCACCGCTTCCTGTTTGAAGTAGTCGCCAAAGGACCAGTTGCCCAGCATTTCGAAGAGGGTGTGGTGATAGGTATCCTTTCCTACGTCGTCCAGGTCGTTGTGCTTACCGCCAGCGCGGATGCACTTCTGGCTGTTCACGGCTCGTTTCAACTTGCCCATTGGCGTCGCGGGATCGACCTGGCCCAGGAAAATCGGCTTGAACTGGTTCATGCCCGCGTTGGTGAAGAGCAGGGTCGGATCGTCCAAAGGCGCGCAGGGCGAACTGGGTATGAACGTGTGGGCCTGCTGCTTCGCGAAGTAGTCGATGAAGGTCTTGCGGACGGTGTTGACGGACCAATGCATGAGGATCTCCAGCGAGCACGGGGGCCCTTCCGTGGGCGTGTGGTAATGTAGGAAGATGGTGGCACAGGCGTGCTTGGCTGTGGACCTGTACGTACTGCTTCGGGCAGTAGGCTGGGATGCCCGTACCAGGCTCTGGCAAGCAGATGCGATTCTGATTCAAACTACGACAAACTGGCCGTCGCGATGAAAGACCTCGCCATCAGCGGAGATAGTGCCGCCTGGGATTGCGGATCCGTCCTTGCCCTTCCTGGGGCGCAGGTCACACACCATGTCCCAGTGCAAGGCGCTCTGGTTGCTGCTGCCACTCTCCGGATAGCCGGCACCGACTGCGGCGTGGAAAGTACCGCCGATCTTCTCGTCAAAGAGCGTGTTTCGGCTAAAGTCGGTGATCGAGTAGTTGGTGCCGATGGCGATTTCGCCCAGGTTGCGAGCCCCTGCGTCCTGATCGAGCATCTTGACCAAGTAGTCCTCGTTTTTGCTGGCAGAGGCATCGATGACGCGGCCATCCTTGAAGCGGAGACGCACGCTGTTGACTTCCATGCCGTTGTAGACGGCTGGGAAGGTGTAGTTTACATGCCCATCGACCGCGCCAGGCCCCGCGAAGACTTCGCCATCAGGGAAGTTTTCCTGGCCAGCACAGTTGATCCAGGTGGACTTGGAGCAATCGACGCGGAGGTCGGTGCCATCGTGGTCCTCGCAGGCGGGGGCCTTGAAGTGGAATATCTTCTTCTGCTGGAGATAATCGCGGATTTTTTCTTGGCGTGCGTGAATCTCCTGCCAGGCCTTGGCAGGCTTTTCGAGGTGCAGCAGGCCAGCCTTGTAGACGAAGTCTTCGTATTGGCGAAGACTCATCTCCGCATCCTGCGCGCTGGCGTTAGTGGGGAACTGGGTGCCGATCCAGCGGAGGCGTTTGGGGTGCTCCCAAGGCAGGGCGGCACGTTCCATAAAGGTACTGAGGAATGGTTTATAGGCCTGCGCGAGTCGGGACTGACGCTTGGTGTCGTAACGACTGAGGGAACGGGTATTGTCTTCGGCCCAGAGGGAAAAGTGGACATTGACGGTGTCTATGTACGCCTTCAGCAGCGGGTGGAGCATGCCCAACAGGTCTTCACTGGCATGCTCCAGCATCGCTTCTTTGTAATATGCCCAGCGTGGGGTCACGAAGGGCAGTCCGCCAGCCTGGATCACCGAACGCATGACCGCCTGTGTGAGCGGTTCTGCGGCTGGATCGGCGGAGATACCGACGATGTCACCTTTTTGAACCTTGGCAGAGTAATGGACCAGGACATCGGCAAGTTTGTTGAGACGAGGGTCTTGCATGAACTAGAAAGGTAGGTTGCAAGCGCCAACTATTGTTTGATGCCTGAACACCCCAATCAGCGACAACCGCTCGCTTCAGAGGAGACCAATCTCCAGCCCACGACCGATGCGTCGGAAGTAGCTGCGCAACTTGGTGGGCTTGGTTCGGCGATGTTCGAGGCGATGACGATCGAGCCAACGACCGGAGTGGGCGTGGTATCCATCGACGGGCAGATTCTGTATCTCAATGAGCAAACAACCAGGATGTTCCATGGCGAGCAGGCGAAAGCATCTGAGTATGTCGGTCGCTTCTGGAGCGACCACATGCCCCCTGAATGGACCAGCGAGCGATTGAGAATCCTGCGGATGATCCTGATCCACGACAAGCCGGTGCTGATGCGAACCATTTGGCGCGGGTTTCAGCAATTCACATGGATCACTCGGATTGATCCCGAGATGGATACGGAACACCATCACCCCGAGTTTTTCCTTACGATCACGCGGCGCGCATCGAGCGATGAGGAAGCGGAGCAACTGGCACCAAAGGGCAAGTACGACGAGATCGAGTCGGGCGTGATGCGATTGGGCAAGTTGGATGTGCTCAGTCCGCGTGAATTGGAAGTGGTGGCCCTACTGGGCCAGGGTTTGAGTGTCAGGGAAGTTGCAGACATTCTGCATCGCAGTGAGAAGACTATTGACAACCATCGCTCCAGTGTGCATGAGAAGCTTCGGGTGAGCGACCGGGTCCATCTGGCAGAGATCGCGCGCCGAGCGGGTTTGACACTGGCCGACATCGGCCGAGCGCGGGTGTAGGCCTGGTCGGAATGCAGACACATTCTAAATAAGTTGACCCGATCGCGGATGCGATTGGTCGGTCCATCTTCCCTATGTTCACATGGGTGTGCCTGTTGCCTGAATGCATCTGTTGATGTCATTGCAATTCGCGTTCTCGGGCTTCAGTCGCTTCCATGCGTCGTCGATGTGTCCTTGGCAGAGATCGGCGGCGGGGGCCGGGGGCTCAGGCCGGTGCCGGGGCTGCTGCCTACGGGCGCGATTTGTTGGGGAATTGACCTTTGATCAATCCGATTCCACAAGATGAAGCGTATCGACTGGCATTGCTGGCTTCGTGTGCTGTGCTCGATACTGCGAACGAGCCGGCCTTTGATGGCATCACTCGCCTGGCGCAGCAACTTTGCGGCGTGCCGATCGCCGCGATTAGTTTGGTTGATGCTGATCGTCAGTGGTTCAAGTCGAGTGTGGGATTATCAGTCAAGGAAACAAACCGGGATGTCGCGTTTTGTGCGCACGCGATCATGTCCCCACGTCCATTCATCGTAAACGATGCAACCAGGGATGTGCGATTTTCAGAAAACCCGCTGGTCAAGGGCGAGCCTGGCATTCGCTTCTATGCCGGGGTGCCGTTGGTGCTTGAGGCTGGGAGTGCGGTGGGCAGTCTGTGCGTGATTGACACCAAGCCCAGAGAGTTTTCTGGCGCGCAACTGGATATTTTGAAGTTGCTGGCAGCCCAGGCCGCCGCATTGCTGCAACTGGCAAAGAGCAAGCGTGAACAAGAGGCCATCAGCGAACAACTCGTGCTCGCGCGACGTCAATTGAAGACCATCCTGGATACGTCATCTGTGGGCATGTTCCTTGCGACGCCGTCGGGAGAGTGCAACTACTTCAATGCTGCCTGGGAGCAGATCGCTGGACTGAGTTCGGCGGCGGCACGGCAGGGTGGCTGGGCACCCCGGCTGCATCCTGATGATCGGGCACGAGTCGTCGATGGCTGGATATGTGCGGTCGCGAATCGCAAGCAGTTTGAGTACGAGGCACGGTTTGTGCATCCGGACGGACGGACCGTGCATGTTGATGCCTCGTGCTGCCCAATGTTTGAGGGCGAGAAACTGGTTGGTTATATCGGCACCGTCGTCGATATGACGGCGGCCCGCGAGTTTCACGATTCCCTGCACTCGCTGCGGAACGAGGTTGACGAGGCGATACGTTTTAAGCGGGATAGTTCGGGGCATACGCCCCATCCCGCTCTTTCGATGACGCACGACTTGCAGTCGCCCCTGGCGGCCAGCATGGGACAGTTGGCGATTGCAGATAGCCTGCTGGATGCCTCGCACGCTGCCCGCCCAGCGCTGGTCAAGGCCAAGCGGAGTCTGGAGCGCATGGGCGAGATGCTCGACACTGCGATGTCGCTTGCGCAGATGGATCAGGAAGGCCTGATGATCGAACCAGTGCGGATCGATGAGATTGTGCTGGGCGTGGCGGGCGAGATGGCGGCGGTCGCGCAGCAATCGGGCGTGTACGTCCAGACAGCGTTGGAGCCGGCGAGTGTGCGAGCGGATGCGCGGGCGATGGAACGCTGCGTGCGCAACCTGCTGAGCAACGCCATCAAGTTCACTGCGGCGCACGCGGGCAAAAAACGCGTACGCGCCGTGGTAACGCAGACGGATGACCTCGTGCAGTTTCGCGTCGAGGACACGGGACCGGGCGTTCCAGCGGAGATGCTTACTCGCGTCTTCACACCTTTTACACGGGCGACGGATGCGGCACCGGGCACCGGTCTTGGCCTGTCGAGCGTGAAACGATATGTTGAAGCATTTCACGGACGCGTCTGGCTTGAGAACCGTGAGACTGGCGGCCTGGTGGCGATGGTTGAACTGCCCAGTGCAAGTTCGGTGAGGCAGGGGACAAGCCCTGAACCTCTGAGTTCGAGGCGAGCTGCCTAGCACCATGCTCTCAGAGAGTCATGATCTCTTTGGTCTTGGTTTCGAGTAGCGAGTCTGCGTCGGTCTCGTACTTCTTGAGCAGGGTCTGAACCTCTTCCTTGAGTTGTTCGAGTTCGTCCTCGGGGTATTGCTTGGCTCCGGCTTTTTTGAGATCGTCGGCGTGTTTGTTGCCGTCGCGTCGGCCGTTGCGCATGACGACCTTCTGTTCCTCGCACATCTTCTTGATGCGTGCGGCTTCCTTGACGCGTCGATCCTGGCTCATGGGGGGCATGTTCAGGCGGAGTTGCTTGCCTTCAACTATGGGATTGACACCCAGACCGCTCTTCTCGATGGCGGTCTTGATCGCGCTGACCAGCGTTGCGTCGAAGGGCTTGATCAGGATTTGCGTCGCCTCGGGCACACCGATGGCTGCGAGGTTCTTGAGATCGGTTTGCGAGCCGTACGCGTCGACCTTGATGAACTCGACCAGCGCGGGACTTGCTCGCCCCGTTCTCACGCCCTTGAACTCGGACTTGAGGTAGTTCAGGGCCTTTTCCATCGCGGCTTCGGCTTCGAGAAGAATCGTGTCTGGGTCCATGGTTTGGTATCCGTCTGAAGTGATGCGGTGCAATCTGCACCGGGTTCTGCCCCGTTGTCAAGTGTCATTCGCATTGTACCGAGGTATGGCGGGTTGGCCCGTTGGGATGCAGGACATCTCGCCCGGGATTCTGATTGAGGATAGCAACCGTCCAAGATAAGCTTGAAACTTCGCTTGTTCTAGCCATTTCGTCCGAAGTGCAGCCCAACTTGGTCGTACTTGCGAAGACTGTGGCGATGGCGAGTAGACTCGTACCATGTTGTCATGCCTACGGCAACTCAACTTAAACTCTCGTTCTTCGGTGCGTCGGGCGAAGTGACGGGCTCGTGCTATCACCTGGACACGGGGCGATCGCAGGTGCTGATCGATTTTGGGTTGCATCAGGGTGGATCGGATGCTGATGCTCGCAACCAGCGGCGGTTGCCATTCAGACTTGACACGCTTGAGGCGGTGGTCCTAACGCACGCACATATCGACCATATTGGCCGGTTGCCGCTTCTGTGCCGTGAAGGGTTCAACAAGCCGATTTATGCGACACCCGCGAGCTGCAAACTAGTGAAAATATTGCTCGAAGATTCTGCGTTCTTGCAGGAACATGACGCGATTCGTCAGTCGAGAAAGAATGCGATGCGGGGTCGAGCACCGGTTGAGGCCTTGTACACGCCCAAGGATGTGCCGCCGGTGTTGAAGTTGCTGACTCCTGTTGAGTATCAGAAGCCACGCGAGGTTGCGCCGGGTGTCGTCGTCCGCTGGACAGAGGCAGGACACATTCTTGGCTCAGCCAGTCTTGAAGTGACTTGCACTTTGGGCGATGGCTTGAAGAAGGTGATCGTTTTTTCTGGTGACTTGGGGCCGCGGGGTGTGCCGCTCATGAAGGATCCGGAGCCGCCCAGGATGGATGCGGACATGCTCCCGGACTTGGTGGTGTGCGAGTCAACTTATGGAGACCGAGATCACCGGCGCCTCGACGACACGGTGGAGGAGTTTGCGGGCATTCTTCGCGAAGCGATGTGGGACAAGGACAAGGTGCTGATCCCTGCGTTCGCGATCGGGCGATCACAGACGATGCTGTACTATCTGAATGAACTCACGCATGCTTGTCGTTGCCCGAAGTTTGATGTGTATCTCGACAGCCCCATGGCGACGGAAGCGACGGGGTTGTACAAGGACTTCACGCACGATCTGGATGCAGCGACCCTGGCGATGGTCGCTGCGGGTGAGAATCCGCTGGGCCTTGACCATGTGCGGATCACCAAGACGGGCGAAGATTCGAGGAAACTCAATGAGATGCGCGGTTCGATGGTCATCATCGCGGCCTCGGGCATGTGTACGGGTGGGCGAATATTGCACCACTTACGCCACAACTTATACAAGCGAGACTGTCGAGTGCTGATTGCGGGCTATCAGGCGCAGGGAAGCCTGGGGCGACGATTGGTGGAAGGCGCAGATGAGGTGCGAATCTTTGGAGAACCAATCGTGGTTCGAGCCAGGATTCACACTCTGGGCGGGTTTTCCGCGCACGCGGGGCAAAGTGACTTGGTTCGGTGGCTTGATAATTACCATCCGCGCGGCAAGCAATCGCCTCAGTTAGTGCTGACACATGGCGAGTCTGGGCCTCGGATGACGCTGCGGGACCTGGCTGAGAAAAAGTTGGGTTTCGCTCGGACGTTCCTGCCGGAGTGGGGGGCGAGTATTGTCGTGTAGTTCTGACTCTTGTAGTCTTGAGTCGTGTAGTCCTGCGTCTTGCTGGGCATTTACTCTTTCTTGTGGCTGACAATTTCTGCCCAGCGACACGCCGGGCCTACAACATTGCTATGTGCGGCATCGCCGGCATCCTGCGGACGTTCCCTTCGGGTATACCCGTGCCCGCGCGCGAGGAGAGCATCCCGGAGACGTGGCTTGATGTCCTCGACGATTCGATCAAGCATCGCGGGCCTGATGGAAATGGGCGGTTTCGGGATCGTGTGCTGCGCAGTGACGGCAGGACGGTTGATGTTGCCTTGGTGCATCGGCGATTGGCGATCATTGATCGGCGTGATGGCCACCAGCCCATGTTGCTGAGACGTGAAGAAGCGGGCGCGGCGGATCAAGTTGCTGTAGTCTTCAATGGTTGCATTTACAACCATCGAGAGTTGCGCGAGGAGTTGGAGGTGCTGGGTGCGCGGTTTCAGAGCGACCACAGCGATACGGAAGTGTTGCTGCACGGGTGGAAGCAGTGGGGAAATGGGCTGGTTCCGAAGTTGGAAGGGATGTTTGCGGTTGCGATCTGGGACAGGCAGTCGGGTGAACTGACATGTGCTCGCGATGCGTTTGGTGAGAAGCCGCTGTGGCAAGTTTGGACGCAGGCCGGACGCGAATTCTTAGGACCCGAAGCCAGAGCCTTCGCGTCATGCCCTGCTGGCTTGCTCCGATTGAGCGAGGTAACTACTCAGCAGCACGTGGAGTTCTCTCCTCCCGAATGGAGCATGCGAGATTGGATCAAGAGTGGAACGGGCGAACAGGTTGGGGCGGTGCGGTCGCTGGAGATTGGCACTTGTACTTTCGAGACTTCACGCATGCCCACGCCGCCAGTCACATGGACGCAGGTTGGGCTGGCTGCTCTCTCCAAACCAGAAGCGGGTGGGTTCAAGGAACGAACCAGAACGTTGACAGCGGGCGAGGTGGAAGCAGCCCTTGAAGCAAGCGTCGCGAAGCGGCTGGAGGAGGCTGATGACGAGGTGGGCTGCTTTCTTTCGGGCGGCGTTGATTCATCGCTGATCGCGGCTCTCGCGGCGCGATATTCCAAGGACGTGCGGACGTTCTGCATGCGCATGCCCTCGCATGCGTATGACGAATCTGGCTTTGCGGAGCAGGTCGCAAGATACTTAGGACTCCGCCATGTCACCCTTGATGTTTCACCCAGGCCCGCAGAGGACCTTGTCGATCTTATTGAAGGGCTGGGCGTGCCGTTCGCGGATAGTTCATTGCTACCAACATCGTGGCTCGCGCGTGCGACACGGGATGAAGTCGGCATCGCGTTGTCGGGCGATGGCGGGGATGAACTGTTCGCGGGGTATGACCGCCATCGTGCTGCGGCGTTGCTGGCGCGATGGGGCGGGCTGCTGGCGTTGATGCCGCAGTGGCTCTTGCGAAATGGCAATCCTCGATCGCGCCTCGAGCGATTGGGTCGGCTGGCTCATGCGGCAAGGAGCATGCGCGGGGCGAGCGAGTTGGCGGCGATTTTTGATGATGAGCAGATGTTGCGTCTGGCCGGACATAAAGGGGCGTTGGGCAGTGAGAATATTCCCAAACACACTGCATTTGGCCTGGTGCATCACGCTGTCAATACGCATGAGAGCGTCACATCACCAGCCAAGTCAAGGGGGATGGCCGTCTCGCGTGCGCTCGAACATGATCTAAAGCGATACCTGCCACACGACCTGTTGGTCAAGGCCGATACCGCGTCGATGCGATGGGCGTTGGAAGTTCGGGCACCATTTCTAGACTCGCATGTCTCTGCGCTGGCGCGGTCGGCGACGATCGAGAGTCTTATGCCGGGCGGAGAGCGGAAGGGTCTTTTGCGGGCGGTGGCCAGAAAGCACGTGCCCCGTTCCATCGTTGATCGTCCCAAGATGGGCTTTGCGATTCCGCTCACCGAGTGGTTTCGCGAAGACTTTGGCGGCATGCGAACGCTGTTGGGAGATTTGGTCATCGCCTCGAGCGATCCATTCCCGATTGAACTGCTTGGAACGCAACTGGATCGAACCTACATCCGCCAAATATTTGACCAGCACATGAGCGGAACGCGCGATCATGCCCAGCGCCTGTACGTCTTGCTGGTCATGGCAATCTGGTGTCGCTGGTACCAGCGAATAAGGCGAAATCAGTCTGTTCGGTAGGCCTATTGGCGGCATTGGCGGTGTCCGGGGTCTGTGTCTGTATTCCCTGAACTGTGTCTCGCCCTTTGGTCCGGCAAAGGCGATACCATCGACCCATGCACTGTGGTTTGCGAAACATCGGGATGGTTGCGGTCTGCTGCTTGTCGTTTGCTGTGTGCGGGCAGACCGCACATGGCGATGTGGTTTCGGACTTGAATCAGAAGAGCTATGGGGACATCGCTCTGGCGAAGCGGTCGGACTTGGTCCTACTGCCCTTGCTTGCCAAACTTGCTCCACCGCCCGCGAGCGTCCAATCGCTCCAGCAGGCCCGCCTGCTCCAGTCGGGGATGAAGGGCTGGGAGCCAGCGGCGGCGTGGGCGACTGGCGGGCCACAGCAGGAGGCCATCAAGGCCCTGCTCCTCGTTGGTGCTGAGAGGGACTTCCGTCAGGCCTTTGAGTTTGGCTTGTCCTATGGCTTCGAAGGCGTTTCGCCCGAGTTGATTCGGGCTGAGATGTATGTGAATCTGGGCGATCCGCCCACGCTCGCTGCGGCTCAACTTTTGTACTTGTTTGGAATGGATCGGCTTGAGATACTGGCCAATGTCGAAGCGACACGTCTGTTGGCCGACAATAAGGTCAACTCTGCCATTGACGTGCTGCTGGCCTTCTCCCATCTGTCGCGTCAGATGTGCGATCGGGCCCTGATTCGTGAAGCGACATGGGGCATGGAAGCGCTGATCCGTTCGATGGAGCGGACGCGCGACGTGGCGTATCGCGCTGTGGTCGAGAAGCGAAGTTTTGATCTCAAAGCCCTCGCCAATCAGATCGACCGGCTCGATCCTGCGGGCTACTTCAAGATTTCGCGCATAGAAATGCCCGCGGGGGCGGAGGTCGCTGCCAAGCAGGTCATCGACCGCGTCTGGCGGAAGGAGGCGGGAGGCTTTGACGAGGCTCTGTTCGCCACGACGATGGCCAAGATCAGTTCGGGTGGCAAGCCGCTACGACTGTTCAGCGAGGCTGCAGCGTGGCGGGATGCCGCGAAAAATTCAGCGGGTCCGCAAGCCATTCTGGAACGTGTCGAGGGCGTGTTCACCGACTGGCGCGTTCGTTGGGGGATGAACGTCTTCGACAAACGCCTCGGGAACAAGACACCTTACGAGGAAGTCGATAAGAACAAGTTCCAGTTGCTGGTTTCGTCGGTACCCGACATGGCCCCGCTGGCTCGCGGGCGTCAATCGGTGGAGACTGAGATCGTTGGCACGCGCACAGCCTTGGCCTGCGTGGGTGTGTACTCCACGACCAACTCGCAACCAAACCTGATCACAGCGATCCGTCCGCGCTGGGTGAAGGCAATTGACGCGGATCCGTTCAATCCGGATCGTGCCAAGCCGCCCATGCAGTATCTCGTGCCTCGTTCATTTGATGCAGCGATTGTCGAGAACACGCCGTCGGGCAAGGAAAACTTCTCGGTGCCGCTCACGGGAGATTCGTTTGTGTTGTATTCCTACGGCTCAGACAATGCCGATGCGAGCGCTCGCAGGATCGAGAACACCTGGCGTGTCGTGCAAGGTGCGGACTACCTGATATGGCCGCCTGTGCTGAGCCTGTTCCGTCAGCATCAGTTGGATACGGGCGAGTTGGAGTAGCCGATCTGCAGCGAGAAGTTTGTTCGGGCGGCAATCTTTGCATTATCTTTCTTTCTCCCCTGTGCTCGACTTCGCATGCTGGCATCAAACCAGTAGTATCTGTTCACAACAAGACCGATCATGTCGACCCAAGCCCACAAACTCGTGATCATCGGCTCCGGCCCCGCTGGATGGACGGCGGCCATTTATGCGGCCCGCGCTCAACTCGACCCGGTTGTCTATTGCGGCGTTGCCAAGCAGGATCCCGGTCCTGTGCTGCCGGGCCGGCAATTGATGCTCACTACCGAGGTTGAGAACTATCCAGGCTTCGAGCATGGCATCATGGGCCCGGAGATGATGGACAAGTTTCGCAAGCAGGCGGAACGTTTTGGCACGAAGGTGATCGAGGATGACATCGCCCGCTGCGAGTTCTCGAAGGAGCCCAACAAGCAACCCCACACGCTGCACACTGCTGATGGCCAGAAGGTTCTCGCCCATAGCGTGATCGTGGCGACTGGTGCCACTGCCAATTGGCTTGGCCTGCCCAACGAGATGAAACTTGCCCGCGCTGGTGGCGGCGTTTCGGCGTGCGCAGTGTGTGACGGCGCACTCCCGGCCTTTCGCAACCAGCCGCTCGCGGTTGTTGGCGGGGGTGATACGGCCATGGAAGAGGCTTCGTATCTGACCAAGTTTGGCAGCGCCGTCTACATCATCCACCGGCGAGATTCGTTCCGTGCCAGCAAGATCATGCAGCAACGCTTCATGAGCCGTCCCAACGCAAAGGTTCTTTGGAACAAAGCAGTTATCGATGTGCTTTCGATGGTTGATGAGCGCGGGCACGAGAAGATCAGCGCGGTACTTCTCGAGGACACTGTGACGCGTGAGCGCAGCACGCTTGAAGTCAAGGGCCTGTTCATTGCCATTGGGCACACGCCAGCCACGCGGTTCATCAAGGACTCGGGACTTGAGTTTGATGAGAGCGGGTACCTTGCCCTGAAGCAACGTAACAGTTATACCAATATCCCGGGAGTCTTCGCTGCGGGCGATGTTTCTGATGGCCAGTATCGCCAGGCAGTGACCGCTGCCGGGATGGGCTGCATGGCCGCGTTGGATGCTGAGCGGTGGCTGGCGGCTGAGGGTATTCATTAGGCTCGATTGAGTCTGATGCGATTTCCCCCTTATGGGGCAGCAAGGCCAGTGTGTGATGAATAACCATCAAAACCAAGTAGCCACGCCAAGAATCTGTGACTCGGCATACTTGACTAAGGGTTTTTACCTAGAATATCTGGATGGCCACCGCAGCGCCCATCCCGAGCAAAGGTCCGAATCCTCCTCATCATGCGAATCATCCGGACGAATCACCGGATGCTCAGCCTGGCGTGGTGTACTGCTCGCCCGGCATGTTCGCACCGTTCAATGGATATCCCGGTGTGTGCGCGATTGCGCGTGATATGCGGATGCACATTCTCTGGTGCAACGATGAATATGCGAGAATGTGCGGCAAGCGTGTCGAGGAGCTCAAGGGTACGACGCTGCACGACTTGATGACCAAGGAAATGGCCGACGAGCGTCGGGATCACATGCTGGAGATATGGAATTCGGGCAGACCGGGGCGGTATGTCCAGGTATGGCAGGACCATCGCTATTTGACAACTGTCTGGCGACTTGCTCCCGTCTCGTTTGGCTGTGATGGTGTGTTCGTGCTCATGACTCGCAGCACGATGAACCAGATGTCCGGGCTTGATATGGTCGATGTCGGCCTCATCACGACACCCCATCTTGATCTGCTGGGCAAACTCAGTCGGCGAGAGTTGGAAGTGCTGTATCACACCGCGATGGGTATGAGCACGGAGGACATAGCCAAGCACATCCATCGCGCGAGCAAGACGGTCGAGAATCACATCGCGTCCATCATGGACAAGATGGGATATCAGCGGCGCACCGAGCTGGTTCGATTCGCGGTCGAGCGTGGAATCCTGGGCTTTGCCGAGAGCGAATGGTCGCGAATTGCGGCACGCAAGGCCGATGGTCGGGAGCGTTCGTGATGGACCATCGGGCGATGACCATGAGAGTTCCTGCGCGGGTGATGTCACCCGAAATGTTCGCGCCGTTTGATGGCTACCCGCTCGTCTGTGCGTTGGCAAGAGACTTGAGAACGCGACTGCTGTGGTGCAACGAGGAGTACGGGCGCACGGTTGGCCGAACGTGCGAGCAGTTGCTGGGGACGACGCTCGAGGAAATCATGGCTGTGGAGGCGGCGCGCGAGCGGATCGACCTGATGATGCAGATTCTCGAGACGGGCTATCCAGGCGCGTACTTCCAGGTCTGGAATGATCGTCGATACATGACGGCGGTCTGGCGGCTTGATCCAGCGGCCTTCGGATGCGAGGGTGCGTTCATCATCCTTACCCGTGCCTTTGGCGAGCGAGAGGTCGACACGATTGACTATGACCACTTGAAAGTCACCAGTACTCCGCACTTTGACAAGCTCGACAAGTTGACGCGGCGTGAGTTGGAGGTGCTGTACTACGCCGCGCTTGGGATGACAAGCGATGAAGTTGCACAGAGGCTCTTTCGCTCGATCAAGACGGTTGAGAATCACCTCGCATCGATCAGCCACAAAATGGACTTCAAGGGGCGGGCGGAACTGGTTCGGTTTGCGACCGCCCGCGGCATCGTTGCGTTCGCGGAGCACGAGTGGATCAAGCTCGCCGCCAACAAGCGTGCGGCTCCGGATGCGTCCGAGGGCTCAGCGACCTGACTGTTGGTTGTCGATGCTTTGCAAGCGGAATCCACCCTTGGTGTTGTCGCCCCGGCGCATCATGAGGGGAACGTTGGTTCCGATGGCATCGTCGAGCAAGTCGACGCGATGAATCTGCTGCTCCATGCGCGGGTGGCTTGAAATGCCGGTGGTGCGATGGGGGTCAAAGAGGTAAAGTTGGACGTACTGGAAGATCGGGATGAGCGGGAGGTCCTGCTCGACGATGATGCGCTCCGCATCGGCAAGCATTCGCAGGCGATCCTCAGTTGAAGCCGCGAGTTCGGCCTGGTCGAGCAGCGCGTCGTAGGCGGCACTTGAATACTTTCGATCGTTGTTGCCGTCGCCAGTGCGATTCAGGTTCAGGAAAGTTGTGGGATCGCCATAGTCGCCAAACCAGGCGGCACGGGAGACCATGTAGTCGGCGTTTTTCAGGCGTTCGCGGAAGACTTTGATTTCAACCTGCGAGAGGCGAACTTCGATGCCTAGTTCTCGTTCCCAGTCCTTAGCGATGACCTGCGCGATCAAGTCGTGCCCGGCGTCCTTGTTGAAGATGATCTCGATGGAGAGGCCCTTACCGTTGGGATATCCTGCGGCAGTGAGCAGGTCGCGGGCAGCCGCGATGTCGCGTCCTAAGCCGTCGGGTGATTGATAGCCCGCGAGCGAGCCTCGCGGCACGATGACGCTGGCAACTGGCTCGCCGACCTGGCGGATGTTCTGGGTGACTGCCTGCTTGTCGACGCTGAGCGCGAGGGCCTTGCGGACGCGTGTGTCGGCGAGCGGATTGGGGCGACCATCAGCGAGTTTGGAGTTGCAGTTGAAGTTGTAGAAGTATGTGCCGAACGCTGGGAAGACGTGGATGGTGTTGCGAGGATCGGGAGGAAGTTGGCGGTCTATCTCTATGGGATCAAGCCCCTGGGCCCGCAGTTGGGTGATTTGCTGGGCGTGCTGGGCGTAGAACTCCTGCTTCTCACGCAGCATTTCCATTCGGTAGGTTGGCACCACGTCGCTCACCCAGTCGACAGCGCCGGTGCGGAATGCGAGCACACTCGCGTTGGCATCCTGGACACTGGGAATCGCGATCGTGCGGATGTTGAGGGCGGCACGATTCCAGTAGTGGGGGTTCTGTTCGAACTGCATGTCACGCTTGAAGCGCCACTGCGTGAGTTTGAATGGGCCGTTGGTAATTGACTGGGGCGGCTTGGTCCAGTCGGGGCGGCTCTTGAGCAGGCCCGTGCGTGGATCGATGCTCTCGAAGCCTCGTACCAGCGGGGGATAGACGGGGAACATGGGCGGGAAGCCCATGAGATCGAGAAAGTACGATGTTGGACGCACCAGCGTGATGCGGAGCGTCTTGTCGTCAAGCGACTTGAGTTGCACGAGTTCGTCGAACTTTGCGAGGGTGTCTTCCCAGAGCGATTCTGCCGATGCCTTGCGTTCTTCGTCGGTTGCCATCGAGGCTGCCAGCGGGGCAAAGTCCTTGATGGCGGCGATACGCCATTCGATAAACTGCTGGCCTCCCTCGATCATCGTATAGAGTTTGATGTAGTCGCCCGCAAGGTCGGGCAGCATGCTTCGGCGCCACGAGAAGACCCAGTCGCTGGCTCTCACATCGTCGCCATTGCTCCACTTGGCATCCTTGCGAATATGGAATGTGTACGTGCGTCCGTCCGCGCTGATATCCCATCGCTCCGCTGCGGCGGGGCTGACCTCGAAGTTGTCGGTGAAATTGTCTGATCTCGTCAAACCTTCTGAGATGATGCGAGCAACTCGATTGTCCTGTACCCATGAGATGATGGCAGGATCCAGCGTGCTGACATCTCCCCGATTGATGAATGTGAAGTCGGCCTTGGGGCCCGGGCGGTCAAAGGCAGTGAGGCCCAGGATCAGGGCGAGGAAAGTCAGGATGGGGATCACAATCCGGATCATGGCTGTGGGGCGTACGGGGCAGTGGTCATGGATAATCCTGGCGGGTCGGGCGGATGAGGACATCGCTCAGGTGAACGTGCGCGGGTTGCGAAACGATATGAGAGAGCAGGCGGGCGATATCTGGCGGCTGGAGGACTGGACCAATACGGGTCTTGACCTCCTCGAACCACTTGGTCTCGTAGCCCGCAACTGCCTGGAACTCGCTCTCGACAAAGCCTGGCTCGATCAACGTTACCCTGATGCCCTTTGGGCCCAGTTCCCTTCGCGCCGCTTCCGCGAGGGAGTTGGCAGCGAACTTGGTGCTGCCGTACATACTGCTGAAAGGCGAGATGTGCCGGCCGACCGTTGAGCCCATGACGATGATGTCGCGGGGGCGATCAAGCAACTGTTCGATGCTCTTGCCTTCCTGCTCGACGAGGTATCGCTTGCCGGCTTCGCGTATCAGTTTTGCACAGCCGATGACGTTGGTCCGGACCATTTCTTCCCACTGTTTTTCATCGCTGGTCATCACACTGCCAGCGAGTCCTCGCCCTGCGTTGGCAACGACGATGCATGCCTCATGCTTGGGATTGCCCAGCGAGTATCTGCCGACATCGAGAAGGCGACGCACCACGACATCGTCTGCGCAGTCGCCCACGACCCCAGCGACGTTTCCTTCGCCGCATTCCTTGACGAGTTCGAGCAGGGGCTCGCGCCTACGGCCGTTGATGACGCAAAATGCGCCCAGGCGGACGAGTTCACGGACTGCGGCGGCGCCGATACCCGCTGTCGCGCCGGTGATGACGGCGACACGAGAACGAAGTGGGAAGGCACCTGCTGAGGCGGGGGCGAGGACAGGTTCGAGGCTCATGATCGAGGGTATGTGGTCGAAGGGGGTTGGCTGTTGTGGTGGCGGCATGTGTGCAAATGAAAAACGACCGCCTTGCTTGGCGGTCGGGGGGAGGGTGGTGCGTGGGGTTCTTGGTTGACAGACGACTACGAGAGAGAGATGGCTTGATCAATCGTCGGCATCGTCTGGACCTTCCTCGGCCTTGTTCTGGGCCTCGAGTTCTTTTTCGAGTTGCTCGATGGACTTCTCTTCTTCGACCTTCTCGCCCTTGGCGAGCTTGGCCGCTTTCTCTTTTTCGATCTTGCGCTTGATGGCTTCGACCTTGACTTTGTCGGGTGCGAGGATGATGCTCGCGGCCTTGCCCATCCAGCGGGGGGTCTGCTCAACCTTGGAGATGTCGGCCAGAGCATCGCGCACTTCGGCGAGGTTCTTGAGGCCCAGGTCCTTGTGGGCGATTTCTCGTCCCTTGAATCGCTGGGTGAACATCACTTTGTGCCCGTGCATGATGAATCGGCGTGCCTGGTCAACGCGTACCTGAATGTCGTGCGAATCGATCTTCACGCTGCGCCCGAGGCGCAGTTCCTTCATTTCTGCGGCCTTGTTTCCCTTGCTGCTCTTCTTGGACTTTCCAAGTTCGTACTTGTACTTGCCATAGTCCATGATTTTGCAGACGGGCGGGCGCGCCTCAGGGCTGATTTCCACAAGGTCCATGCCCCGCTCCTGTGCCATGCGGATGGCATCGGGCGTCTCGATCACCCCGATCTGCTCGTTGTCCGGTCCGACGACGCGGATGGGGGTGATGCGAATGAAATGATTGACCCGTGTGCGCTGCTCGCGCGGACGGTCGCCGCCTTCTCTACCAAATCGACCCATGGGCTTTGCTTCCACTCCTGTGCACTCGCGGCACCTGACTACTTCTGCGTCCGCAGCCAGCCGCGAACCATCGCGACCTCCCGCGAACTCCGATCAAACGACTCGTTCGTGATGAAACGCCCATCCATCATGAGACGCGAGCGCCGCGCAAGGCGTGGCGACTCCCATTCATGTCGGCTTCTGGCTGCTTGCAAACTTTGCGCATGCGTCCATCCGTAGGGCCCAAATACGTATATACGTCTGTCGAGACGGTGTACCTACTTGTGAACGAATAGAGTAGCCTGTCGATCTGTCCCGTGCGTGACCGATACTAACGTTCTGCCCATGTCTGACCGATCCCTCCAGTCTGACCCAGCGAGCAAGGACCATGTCCAGGATTCCGCCTTGGGCGGCGTGGTCGTCGGCGCTGGGGGGGCGACAGGCGGTTTGCTGCTGGAGATTTCCACCGAAGTTTGTAATCAGGTTGGTGGGATTTACCAAGTCATCCGGTCTAAGGCCCCGCTGATGAGCCAGCGGTGGGGGGATCGATACTGTCTTGTCGGGCCTTGGGAAGGGGCCAAAGCACAGACCGAGTTTGAAGAGTTGCCCGCGAGCGGCTGGCTCTCTGCGGCACTGGATGAACTCCGGCACGCCGGGCTGCATGTGCATCATGGACGGTGGCTGGTGCCCGGTCGGCCTCGCGTTCTGCTGATCGAGCACTGGCAAGGTTGGGAGAAACTCAACGACGTCAAGTATCGATTATTCACCGAGCACGGCATCGAAACGCCAGGCGAGGATGGGCTGATTAACTTCGTCTGTTCGTTTGCGGATGCTGTGCGTCGCCTGCTCGAAACGCTGGTCAAGCACCGCAGCGCAACGGGGGCGGACGCGAGCGGGCCGATGCTCGCCCACTTTCACGAGTGGTTGGGCGGGCTTGCGATTCCACTGATTCGACGCCAGAACCTGCCGATTGCGACGTGCTTTACCACGCACGCGACGATACTGGGGCGGTATATCGCGGGCACCGTCGATGACTTCTATGACCGTTTGCCCTGGATCGATCAAGAGGGTGAATCGCGTCGCTTCAACTGCGTGACGCAGCACAAGATCGAGCGAGCGGCGGCGCATGGTTGCCATGTGTTTACCACCGTGAGCAGCGTGACGGCGGAGGAGTGCAATTACTTGCTGGGGCGTCCGGTCGATGTTGTGACGCCCAACGGACTCACGATCGCGCTGTACAACGCGGGGCATGACCAGCAGCGTCTGCATGGAGAATACAAGGAGGCCATCCATAAGTTCACGATGGGCCACTTTTTTCCAAGTTACTCCTTTGACCTTGATCGCACGGTCTACTGCTTTACCTCCGGTCGATACGAGCCCAAGAACAAGGGCTTTGACCTATGCCTCGAAGCGATGGCGCGTTTGAATGCTCAACTGAAGCAGGCCAACCTCGGCAAGACGGTTGTCTTTTTCATCGTGACCAAGCGGGCCACGCACAGCATCAATCCGGTGTGCATGGAAAAGCGGGGCGTTCTCAACGAACTCAACGAGGTCTGTCAGAAAATCACCGAAGGCGTTGGCAAGCGACTTTTCACACGCTCCGCCACTGGCGGGGGCCTGCATTTAGACGACCTCATCGACGAGTATTGGATGCTGCGGTATCGTCGTGCGCAGAGCGCGTTCAAGACCCAGGGCCTGCCGCTTGTCGTGAGCCACATGCTCCAGAACGAGGCAGACGATCCTGTGCTCGCGTACATCCGCCAACTGCAACTCTTCAATCGACCCGAAGACCCGGTCAAGGTTGTGTACCACCCGGACTTCATCGGCCCGACCAACCGCCTGTGGGGTATCGAGTACGATCAGTTCGTGCGTGGCTGCCACATGGGCATATTTCCAAGCCTGTATGAGCCTTGGGGTTACACACCGCTCGAAGCCGCGGCGATGGGCATCCCCAGCGTCACCAGCGATACCGCCGGCTTTGGACGCTTTGTGCAAGAGAGTTATGCCAATCCCGAGCAGGGTGGTATGTATGTCCTGCGACGGCGTGGAAGAGCCTACAACGACAGCGCGGCGGACTTGGCCAATATGATGTTCGAGTTTTGTAAGCTGGAACGGCGTGACCGCATCGCGGTGCGCAACGAAGTTGACAAGCGAAGTTGGGACTTTGACTGGACCAAACTTGGCAAGGCATATCACACGACGCACGAGCTTGCACTGGCGCGGTTCATTGCAGAGCAGAGCGCGGAGATGATGCCAAAATCTACGGATGCGATCCGATCAGAAACTGGCATGAAGCCAAGCCGCATGGCGAGCGTCGGGATGGTTTCGGCGGATGAGTTGAGCCGGGCAGCCCGCAACGTCACGAACGACGCGCCCAATACTGTGGTCAACGTTGCAGGGCAGGCATCCTCACGTGTGTCCGAACGACCCTAAACATTCGACACGGGCGAGGATGCCTGTGCTGCGGCATCAGATGCATGTCCAACCCCCTTCCCCACGTTCATCTCTTCACCGACGGTGCCTGCTCGGGGAATCCTGGGCCGGGCGGCTGGGCGTACATCCTCAAGCACCCGCTGAGCGGCAAGGCTCGCGAGGCGTATGGGGCGGAAGCCGACACCACGAACAATCGCATGGAACTCCGTGCGGTCATCGAGGGTTTGGCCGCGCTAAAGGCTCCAAGTCGGATCGAACTCACGAGCGACAGCAAGTATGTGCTGAATGGCCTGAAGGAATGGATGGACCAGTGGAAGCAGCGCGGATGGAAGACCGCGGCAAAGAAGCCGGTCAAGAACCAGGACTTGTGGGAAACGCTCGACGAGTTGCGCGGGCGGCACAATATCCGCTTTCACTGGATCAAGGGGCATAGTGAGCATGCGGAGAACGAGCGGTGTGATGTGTTGGCGGTGGAGGCGTATCGGAGATTGATGGAGGGCTGAAGCGATTGCAAGGCTTTCAGTCTTGAAGAACGATCTCGTGGGTATCGAGAAAATTTCGGAACTCCGCATCTTGGTTCAAATCACGAACGAGGACCCGCCATAAATTGGTTCTTGATCGACAATCGAAACGAGAAAAAACGCTCTCCGGCGGCGCAGGGCGAGACCCGACTTGAACGAGCCACGAATTGAACCGGATTTCAACCGAACTACAGCCATAGTCTGACTTCACAAGCCTCGGAAGCCGAGTGAACCCAGCAGGAGGAATCTCGATCAACCGCCCGCAATTTGCTTGAGCAATTGCAGGCGCGGGGAAGTGGCAAATAATAATGGGCAGATTGTCTCCCGCAGTATCTTGGTCTGATCGAATTGATTTGCCAGCAACGTTCTGCTTCGCTGTCATGGCAATCAACGAACTCAACCCGATCCGACGCGAGGACGCGCCAGCATAAAAATTCAAGGAATCGCCTCGTTTTGGCGAACTCGAATCCGAATAGCTGCAATATTGAGATGTCTGGTAAGTCTAGCAACTGCCAAGAAAAATCTCGGTCCCTGAACACTCGACATCAAATGTCATCGTACTCGGCATAGGAGTTTTCGCAGTCCTTGCACAGGATTGCAGAATCCCAGGGTGCAGATTACAGTTTTCGCACTTCTATACCAGAACTTGATCTCAACGTTGGCGGCTCGCCCGGGATTCCTCGAAAAAACGCTTTTGGAAGAACGTGCACCCTTGCCATGGGCGATTGGATTCCACATAGTTTACATAGTCCATTTGTGCTCACACCTGCAACACACCTGTTTTGAACTCCCTCGAATAATCCCAACCCTGGTTCGCTGCCTCCAGCGCTCCGATCAGCTCTTCGCGCGTCCGATGCGGCTCGATCAAGCGGTCCAGCCAGCCTCTTGATGCGGCGTGGGTAATGGCGGCTTGTTCGGTGTACGCTGCGTGGATCGCGCCATAGATTTTTCTGTGTGCCTCGGCATCGATGGCTTCGCCCTTGCGTTTGCGGCTGGCTTCTTCGATCTGGACGAGGACGCCGGTGGCCTGGTTTGCGCCCATGACGGCGCACTTGGCGCTGGGCCAGGCGAGGGCGAGGAATTGGTCGAAGGCGCGGCCACACATGGCGTAGTTGCCGGCCCCGTAACTGCCACCCGTGATAACGACGATCTTGGGCACGACGCAATTCGCCATCGCATTGACCATCTTCGCGCCGGCCTTGATGATGCCGCCTTGCTCGCTGTCTCGCCCCACCATAAAGCCGGTCGTGTCGTGGATGAAAATGATGGGAATCTTTCGCTGGTTGCAGTCCATAATGAATCGCGCGGACTTGTCGGCGGAGTCGTCGTAGATCACTGCGGGCATCTGCACCGCTTTGGTCGGGCCAGCCTTGCCGCCCGGCATCGATCGCATCACGAGTTTCTTCTGATTGGCGACGATGCCGCAGGCGTGCCCGCCGATCTTGGCATATCCGCAGACGATGGATTGGCCGTAATCAGCCTTGTACTCGTCAAAGTCTGGGGCGAGGTGTTCTGTGGCTCTTTCATGTGGAGTGGGAGTCATTGCGACGGTCGCGTCGACCAGCGAATCGATGATGCCGCGAACGTCATACTGCGCGCCTGACTTGTCTGTGAAGATGTCGTACATCTTGTCGCCAGCGTGGAAGGGTTGAGAAGTGGAAGGCATCGAGGCAGGCAGGCAGCCCGGCATCGAGGGGCCATACTTGCTGATGAGTGATCGAACCCGCGCAATGGCATCTTGGTCGGTTTTCTCTTTGAAGTCGATGGTCCCGCTAATTCCGGCGTGCATGGGTGCGCCGCCGAGTTCTTCGTCGCTGACTTCTTGACCAATGGCCGCTTTGACGAGCGCGGGGCCTGCGAGGTAGAGCCCGCTGCCCTCGGTCATGATGAGCGTGTCACACAGAACCGGGAGGTATCCGCCGCCAGCAACGCAGTAGCCCATGATTGCAGCGATTTGCGGGATGCCCATGGCGCTGATCACGGCGTTATGTCGGAAGATGCGGCCAAAGTCGTCTGTGTCCGGAAAGACATCTTCTTGCAAAGGCAGGAAAACGCCCGCAGAGTCGACGAGATAAATCAGCGGCATGCGAGCGCTCATCGCGATCTGTTGAGCGCGAATGATCTTCTTGCACGTCATCGGGAAAAACGCACCGGCCTTCACGGTCGCGTCGTTGGCGATGATCATGCAGCGTCGACCATAGACAAGGCCGATGCCGGTGACGACGCCCGCTGCGGGCGCTCCGCCATACTCCTTATACATGTCGTTGGCGGCCCAAAGCCCCAGTTCCTGGAAGTTCTGCAAGCCGAGCGTCGTGCTAACGGGATCGACGATCAGCTCGATACGTTCGCGGGCTGTCAGTCGGCCCTTGTCGTGCTGACGATCGATCGCGGTTTGGCCGCCACCCAGGCGAATCTTGGCCTCGCTCTCGAGCAGCGTCGCGGTGAGGGCTTTGAGGGATGGGGCTGGGGTAGTAGGGGTCGAGGCTTGTGCCATAAGGGACAAGCGTACGGCCTTTGAACCGAATCAAGACAAGTCAGACGTACTGGTACGTGATGGGAGCATCGACTTCGGGATGCAGGCTCGCGTGAACAGGGCACTTGTGACCGATCGCCTCGATCCGCTCACGCATTTCGACGGGCACAGCCTTTGCAGGAATCGAAACCACCACGGGCAACCTCGCAAGTCGTCGCGTCGCGGGCGGCTGGCTCATGTGCTTCTCCACAGTTGCAGTCGCCCCGGAGAGGTCGATGTTGTGGCGTTCGCCCCACATCGCCATGGTCGTCAGGATGCAACTTGCCAGACCCGTCGCAACCAAGTCGGTAGGCGAGAAGGCCGAAGCATCGCCGCCAATGTCTTTGGGGGCATCGGTGCGGAGCGTCGCTCCCTCGGGATGCGAGCACTCGCACTTCTTGCTGCCTGTGTACACGACGTTGATAGTGAGCATGTGGAGAAGGTATCCCCTTTGGTCTCGAAATGCGAGCATGACGGTCGCTGGTCATGTGCCGTCACTTACCATCAAACCAATTGGAGGCGATGTGCGCATCGACCTTGAGCGGCACCAGCAATCGCATCGCTCGTTCCATCTGTCCAACTGCAAATGTCCTTACGCGCTCCGCGTCGCCAGCGTCGCACTCAAACACCAATTCATCGTGGATTTGCAGCAGCATCAGGAAGTCTGGAATATCCCGATTCGTGGTGCTGTCTTCGTGTGATCTCGCACGAATGTTGACCATGGCTAACTTGATCAGGTCTGCCGCGCTGCCTTGGACAACTGTGTTGATTGCCAGGCGTTCGGCGAGGGCTCGTCGGCTTGAGTTGGTGCTTTCGATTTCCGGGATCGGTCGTCGCCGACCGAGGATGGTCGTGACAAGTCCCTTGCTCTTTGCCTGCTCGACGCATTCCTGGAGAAACGTGGTAATGCCCGCGAACTTCTTTTTGTAATTGGTGATGATCTCGCTGGCCTTGCGCTCATCGATCTTCAGGCGTCGAGCCAGGCCATAGGACGTGATTCCATAGACGATACCAAAGTTCACCATCTTCGCGCCGCTGCGTTCCTCACGCGTCACGTCCTTGGGATCTTTGCCCGCGATCTGGGCAGCGACGGCGGTGTGGATGTCGGCATCATGATGGAACGCATCAATGAGGGCAGGATCGCGAGATAGATGCGCGAGCAATCTCAACTCGATCTGCGAGTAGTCTGCGCTCACGAGCACGCGACCGGAGGGAGCAACGAATGCACGGCGGATTTCTCGACCGACATCGGTGCGAATTGGGATGTTCTGCAAGTTTGGATCGCTGCTCGCGAGCCGTCCCGTGGCCGCGACTGTCTGATGGAAACTACTGTGAATACGGCCCGTTTGCGGATGAATGGCTTCTTTCAGCGCGACCAGATATGTCGAGACCAGTTTCGTCAACTGGCGATATTCGAGAATCAAGGATGGCATGGGCGTTGTGATGCGCTCATTGCTTGCGAGGTCTTCGAGTACCTCCGCGTCGGTGCTATAGCCTGTCTTGGTTTTCTTGGTACCCTTGATGCCAAACCCCGGTCCACCTGGCGCGTCGAGGTCATCGGTCTTGTTGAAGAGTGCGGCCGCGAGTTGTTTCGGGCTGTCTGGGTCAAACGTTCTGCCGATTGCCTTGATCGCTTCGCTATTAATGCGCTCAATCAGTTCGTCGATCTGTTTCTGGAGTCGCACGCGCTGGCGATCCAGTTCCTTAGCATCGACTGCGATGCCGTTCCATTCCAGGTCTGCTAAGACACGCACGAGCGGCATCTCGACATCTTGAAAGAGTGGCAGCAATTCTGTGCTGTGAAGTACTGGCAGCATGATCTCGCGAAGTTGCAACGCCACGTCCGAGTCTTCCGCCGCGTATTGCGTCGCTTGCTCAAGCCCCAGCGTGTCGAAGGTGCGCATGGTCTTGCCACTGCCCAGCAACTCATGCAGTGAGATGTTGGTGCGATTGAGAAGGGCGAGGGTCAAGGCATCGAGGGAGTGCGATGAACGGGATGCGTCGATGAGGTATGAGGCGACCATGGAATCAAATGTAATTCCTTGCAGTTCGATGCCTTGAGCCCGAAGGATCAAAAGATCGTACTTCAGATTGTGCCCACACTTAGGGACGCTGGGATCTTCGAGCAGTGCTCGAAGTTCTCGCAGCACGGTTTCTGTATCCAGATGTTGTTCTGGCGTGGGCGAGAGAGTTGGAATGAACACGCCGGTTCCCGCCTTGATCGACAGAGAGACGCCGCACAACTTCGCATCGCGAGGCGATAGACTCGTAGTCTCCGTATCCACCGCGACGATCTCAGCCTTTCTCGCCTCGTGTATGAAGTTTCGTAACTCGTTTAATGTGGTGATACACCGATAGGTACCCGATTGGGCTTGGCGAAGAGGTGTTGTCTCGCTTGCGCGTTCAAAGAGTCCGCTCTCCTGCCATTCATCGCTGCGTTTGTTCGAGGACTTCTGGGCCGGTTTCTCGAGCGCGTCGGGCGGACGAGAGTTGAACAGTGTGATAGGCATTTCTTTCGTTCGAGTTATCGTTTGATTCATCGTTGCTAACGCGGGAGACTGGTCCGCTCCGCGATGATCTCGTGTCTCAGTACCGAGCACGCCCTGTGCATCTCCTGCAAGTCCCAACTGTTTTATGACAAGCCGCACCTCGTCCTGATAGCGGTTGAAGCCCAGTTCCTTGCAGGCGGGGATCAGCTGGTCGAGTCTGAGCGAACTCACCCGCGCGGCTTCGAGATCAATCGGCACGTCCACATCTCGGCGCAGTGTTATCAGATTCTTAGTGAGGGGCAGACGTGGGATTGCCTCGCGCAGTTTTTCTCCACGCTTCCCCTTCACTTCCGAAGCACGGGCGACAAGTCCGTCGAGTGATCCAAACTCCCGCACCAGCAGCGCCGCAGTCTTCTCGCCAACTCCTTCAACTCCAGGCACGTTGTCACTCGTGTCGCCCATCAGGCTGAGCATGTCCACCATCTGATCGGGCCGTAAGCCTGTCTCGGCCAGCAGCAAGTCGACGGTGAATGCCATGTCAGTATGCACGTCAAACAACTCAACACCTGCGGATGCCCCGGGGGCTACGAGCAATTGCTTGAGGTCTTTGTCCTTGCTCACCATCCGAATCGCAATCTCTGGGTGCTGCAACTGCAACCGCGTCACCAGAGTTGCGCACACGTCGTCGGCTTCAAAGCCCTCTTTTCCGATCACGGGAACGCCGATGTTCTTGAGAATCTCAAGACACCGCTGCACCTGCGGCCCAAGGTCTTCAGGCGGTTCGCTCCGGGTTGCTTTGTAGTCGGGGTACAACTGGCTGCGAAACGTGCCACGATCGCCGCCGATGTCGAGCGCAACGATAACAAAGGTGGGTGTGCCGCCCCAGGCCTTCATACCTGCTCCCTCGCCCTTGAGCAGTTTCAGCAGCATGCCGATGAAACCGAACGACATGTTCGTTGGCTCCTTGGTCACGGGGCTGGTCATGGGCGTGCGGATGGCGTGGTAGCAGCGAAAGAACTGGGCATAGCCGTCGATGATGTAGAGCGTGGGCGTTGCCATGGTCCATTCTTGCCCACTCGCCTGTCAGCGACCGGTGAAGCCGAGATCCTTCCTACATTTCTGAATGCACAAGACCTCCCTTCACTCCTTCCATCTCGACAACAAGGCCCACATGGTCGACTTCGCTGGCTGGGATATGCCGCTGTATTACGGCTCCCCAACCACGGGCGGGGGTCTTACCAACGAGCACAATCAGGTGCGGCGCAGCGGCGGACTCTTTGACGTGTCGCACATGGGCCGCGTCAAAGTCTCTGGGCGTCACAGCCGTAAGTTCCTCGAGCGATTGTGTACCCGTCGCATCCACGACATGGTCAATGGCCAATGTCGCTACTCGCTTGTGTGCAACGAGCAGGGCGGTGTCAAGGACGACGTGATCGTGTATCGCTACGACGATGACGACTTTCTGGTCGTTGTGAACGCCAGCAACCGCGAGAAGTTGCTTGCTCATATGGAAGGTGTGCGCACCAGCGGCGACTTTTCCTGCAAGATCGACGATCAGACCACCAGCACAGCGATGGTTGCTTTGCAAGGCCCCGCCGTGATCCCGCTCATCGGCAAGTTCAGCCGCGAAGTGCCAGCCCTGAAGAAGTATCGCTTCGCAGTCAAGAACCTGATGATCATCAAGTTGACCGTAAGCCGTACCGGCTACACCGGTGAGGATGGTGTCGAGGTGATTCTCCCCTCGGGCGCGGTTGGCATGGCACTCAAACTGCTTCTGGCTGATGTCAAGATGGAAGCACCTGATGCGATCATCAAGCCCGCTGGCCTGGGCTGTCGTGACACGCTTCGGACCGAAGCCGGCATGCCGCTCTATGGCCACGAACTGGGCGAAGAGATCAACGCTTTGGAGTGCGGCGTGGACTTCGCGATCTCAGTGGACAAAGCCGATGACGCAGCGGCGGGGTCGTTTGTTGGCAGTGAAGCTCTGAAGAAAACGGTTGCAACTGGCGGCCCAGCCCGCAAACTTGTCGGCATGGTGATTCCCGGCAAACGAGCCGCACGCCCAGGCATGAAGATCATGCTTGCGGGCAAGGAAGTGGGGGTAGTGACCAGTGGCTGCCCAAGTCCAACAATGGGTGAGAAACTGCATCCAGGCGACGGTGCCACGATCGCGATGGGCTTTATGCCTCGTGGTCAGAGCGAGGTCGGGACGAGCATCGACATCGACACAGGCAAGGGGACGCTCGCGGGCAAAATCGCTCCGCTGCCTTTTTACAAAGCACCCAAGGCCGGGTAATCCTACTTCCTTCGCTTTTGGAATCTATTGTTCACGCTCGCACACGGTTGCGAAGTGTGCCCAGCGACTCGATCTCGATCTCAACCTCATCGCCATCATTGAGCCACACGGGAGGATTGCGAGCAAATCCGACGCCGCTGGGCGTGCCGGTAAGGATCAGCGTACCGGGAACGATGGTGTGGCCTCGGCTGATTTCACTGATAAGGGTCGCAACAGAGAAGACCATGTCCTCGGTGTTGCCATCCTGCATCACGGTGCCATTTACTGTCGTGACCAGGCTAAGCGACTGTGGATCGCGGATACTGCCTGCGGGCACCAGAGCACCAACGGGGCAGAATGTGTCAAAACTCTTGCCGCGATAGAACTGACCGCCGCTGCCTTCTTTCTGCCACCAGCGAGCGGAGACATCGTTGGCAACGCAGTACGCAAGCACACAGGCAAGGGCACGTTCCATCGGCACATCTTTCACGGCGGGTGCGCTCATGTCGGCACCGCGCTGGGTTCCAATGATGACGCCCAGTTCACCCTCAAAATCGACCTGCGGGCGGTCCTTGCAGGTATCGGGGATGACGATGTCCTCGCTGTCAAGGCAGAGGCTCGCCAGATTCTTGGAAAAGAGCATGGGGCGAGTGGGTACATCGGCCCCCTGTTCCTTCGCATGCTCGACGTAATTGCGACCGATGCCGATGATCTGGCGGATGGGAGTGTCGATGCCGTGGTGCTCGACGCTGACGCCTTCGGGTGAACGGGTGAAGCGCATGGTCGAGCGTACGCGGATGGGCCGAAAACCGCAAGGCCAGACCAAAGCCAGATGAAGGCTAAAGCAAGGCCAGACCAAAGCGTGCAGCGAGGCCTAATGCGAGGCCTAAAGCGAGATATGGATCAGCATCAGGTGGCAGGCCCGCAGTCAGGTTTGGGGACACGAATCAGGTCAGTCCTGGCATTCCGGACCGATTCCCAAGTGATTCGGATGCCAACAGCCCGGATTGGCGGCTACAAGGTTGAAATCTCAGGCTTGCGCGCTGATACTTCCCTTCCGACGACGGCACTATGCCGTGCGCTTGCCACCTTAGCTCAGCGGTAGAGCGATGCTTTCGTAAAGCATAGGTCCGGGGTTCAAATCCCCGAGGTGGCTTTGGCAACCCTGGTGTGCGCTGGCGTCCCTTGAGATGCACAACGTGCCTGATTCCAAGGGCTTTCGCTCTTCACAACCGCTTCCATGATCCCCGTTTGCGTCGCGCCGGTGTGCGCCGTGAAGTTCGGCTTTGCGCGGTGACTGGTGGGGCCAGTGCTGGGGTTGCTGGTGGGGTTTTGCGCATTTCGTCGATGCTGTCAGTGTTCAGGCTGCTTTCACTGCTCAACAGCCGCGTCAGTTGGCTTCGGGCCAAGCCCACCCCATTGGTGATTGCGTAGGGCGTGTGATTGCTCGCTTTAAGAACTGCCGCGATTGCCTTGGTGAGTTGATCCATTTACATAGCACTCGCTAGGCGTTGCACAGTCGCAGCTACTCTTCATCGAGTTCTCGGGCATCCCCCCCAGCCCCGTAGAGCCGTGCTGAGACCAAAAGTATTTCCACCTACAATGCCACCTGAACGAAGGTGGTTGCCGCAATTGAATGTTTCATGGGTGTCGCCGTTCCGGAGGTGTCGTGTGATTTGGTGTGATCATTTCCGCTTCGTGATTCGTGCAACACTGCTTATTTCAGTCGTGGTCTTAGCCCTCTGCATCATTGCATTACCAGCGGTAGCCCAACCGGAATCGTTGGTTCAGACGAAACAGAAAGCCGAGCAGGGGGATGCGGCTGCTCAGTTCAACCTCGGCATGATATACGAAATGGCCAGCGGCGTGCCTGAAGGACGGCGTGCAGGCGGTGAAGTGGTATCGCCGGTCCGCAGAACAGGGGAATGCCAGTGCACAATTGAGCCTGAGCTTGATGTACGTGACCGGTGAAGGACTCCTAATTGACAACGATCAAGCTGTAAAGTGGTTCCGCCGCGCCGCTGCGCAGGGGAATGCACATGCCCAATTTAACTTCGCCTTGATGTATGCACAGGGCAAAGGTGTGCCAAAAGATTCTGTAAAGGCCTATGCATGGGCGAGCATTGCAGCCGCTGGTGGACATGTTGATGCGGGAAAGCATCGCGACTTACTGGAAGAAAACATGACCCGCGAGCAGATCGCCGAGGCGCAGGCTATTTCTGCCACGTTTAAACCGCGAACCTCTGTGCCGGATGCGAACGCGCAGGTAGTAGAGAAACCCCGCGTGACCGCCAAGACGGGCACGGGGTTCTTTGTATCTCCAGATGGCCACATGATCACCGCTGACCATTTGATCGCGGAGGGCAAGCAGATTCGTGTACGGACAAAGCAAGGCGAGCATCAGGCTCGCGTAGTGCGGCGTGACCCCGCAAATGACCTCGCAGTGCTGAAGGTCGAGGGCACATTCGCGGCGCTGCATGTGCTGGGCAGTGGCCGGCTCCGGCCCGCCGATCAGGTCTCCACCATTGGGTTTCCCAACCCAATTTTGCAGGGGTTCGCACCGAAGTTCAGCAGCGGGGAAGTAGCAGCGCTGTCCGGTCCGGGCGACGACCCGCGTTTCATCCAGATAAGCGTTCCGGTTCAGCCCGGCAACTCGGGCGGCCCGTTGGTCAATTCTGCCGGGAGTGTGGTTGGCGTGGTGACAGGCAAGTTGGATGCCATCAACATGTTGAAAATGACCGGGCAGATTCCCGAGAATGTAAACTATGCGATCAAGGGAACGATCCTGCTGGGACTTTTGGAAGCCGTGCCGGGATTGGTGGACCAACTGCGGGACGCGCCAGCCAATCCACCTAAGGACTTGGCAGACACCGCGAAGACCGTAGAAGCGGCGACCGCACTGATCATCGTGGAGTGAAGAGCCCGACAGTGTGGCAGGAAGTTTGACTGGGTGTTGCCTGTTGCTGAGGCCATGCGCTTGTCCCCGTTCCTGTGCCAACCATAGGGTGAGCTTTTTGGCTTCATCCGGCTGGGCACTCCTGAGCCTTGGACGCAGCGAACTCCCTGGGGCTCAGGTTGCCCAGGGCGCTGTGGAGTCCATCTTCATTGTAGTGACGACACCATGCTTCGACCTTCTCCCGAGCATCCTCGATGGACATGAACCAGTTCTCGTTCAAGCACTCGGCTCGCAGCCTCCCATTGAACGCTTCGATCAGCCCGTTATCCGTGGGCTTCCCAGGTCGGCTGAACTCCAACCGAACCTTGTTCACGTACGCCCACTGGTCGAGCACCTTGCCCGTAAACTCGCTGCTGTTGTCCACGCGGATCTTCTCCGGCAGACCTCTTTTCCGTCCGAGCCGGTCCAAGATTGCCGCCACCCGCTCGCCCGTCAGCCGACCGTCGAGTTCGATCACCGGGCTCTCACGGCTGAAGTCATCCACCAACGTCAAGAGCCTGAACTTCCGACCATCGAACAGCTGATCCGCCATGAGTGTCACGGACACGCGTCCATGCTCCAACTCTCGTTCGTTCGCGTCGCCTTTGTGCCCGCGGGCCTCGTGACCGCGCTGCGATTCCGCCCCCCACGCGGCTTGTGCCGACCAACGCAGAGCCCTTCGTGCTTGTACAACCTGTACACCCGCTTGCGGTTCAGATGCCAACCCTCCCGCCGAAGCTTCACCCAGATCCGCGGGTAGCCCCACCCCCCGAGTCACATGCACGCCCGCGATCTCTTTGATCCTGCCGCGCAACACCGCCTGATCGTCCGCCATCGACTCGTACCGCTACACCGAACGCGCTTGATGGAGTACTCGACATGCTCGTCGTTCGCTGACTTGGCACGCCATGCGTGCCTTGCGCACCATGGATCGCCGACGATCAGGCGCCAATATGCAGATTGGGTTTTCCCCGTAAGGCGTCCTGCAACATCGCCTTGTTCAGCGACAGGTCCGCCACCAGCGACTTCAACTTCCGATTCTCCTCTTCAAGCTGCTTGAGCCGACGCAGCTTGGCCACACCCATCCTGGCAAACTTCTTCCACCGAAAGAAGGTCTGCTCCGACACGCCCATCTTCCGGCACACCTCCACGATCGGACTCCCCGTCTGCGCCTGCCGAAATGCGAACGCGATCTGCTCTTCCGTAAACCTGGTCTTCTTCATCGAATGGCCTCCCAAGCAGAGGCCGGATTGTTCGCCGAAAACTCTCACTCAAACTAGACCAAGATTCGGGTTTGAGCGCACATTGGACACACGCCGGGATCGGCGCAAAGTACATCAGTAAAGTTGTGCCACTTGCCGTCGCGTTACCCATGCGAAAGTGACGGGAAGTCAACCCCAGCCGTTTGCATGCTTCATGATTCACGGAGTCTTACCTGCACGCAGACCAATCCGCGTTGAACAGTGCCTGGTCGATCGGAGTCAGAACCGTGTCGTAGTCCCAGTCCGCCGCGAGGTTGCCCGCGGCGAATGAACTGTTGAATTCGAACAGGTCCTGTTGCTGCTGACAGATTCCATCGCGATTGAAGTCGCTGCGGATGCGCTTGCTCGGAACCCGCGCGATCCATCCTTCCATTCGTCCAGCGGTGTTGAGACCAGTGCCCACGACTACATCGAAGGCGGACATGTCAGAGACACCCCCGAGACTTAGAAATGCTGGGGGGGATGCAGCCGAGACCGTGAGGCTTGTGATAGTGGTCGGGATACCGTCGGTCCATAGCACCGCGCCCGACGCCGGGTCATCGCCAGCGATCACATGCCCCGTCTCGTTTGGCACGAAACGACCAGGCGAGGAAGCAGGCCCGAGCGGAAGCAATATCTGCGACGTCACGCCATTGCCGTTATCGATATGGCGAACCGCCGCAGACTGCGTGGTGAAGAAGTCAACCCACGTCACAGTTGTGACGATGCCGTCGCCGCTGACTGAAGCGTCCCATGGCTCGGTGAATCCACCAATCACGTTTGGCAGAATCGTTGCCGTCTGCGCGACCAGATCATAACTAAACGCTCGCGGAGCGACGCCGTTAAGACGGCAACCGCCAACGCAGACCCTTCGATACGCGGCGACATCGGTCACGATCGCGTTGAGAACGGTGATGCCGAGAGAAGCAGAGAGAGCCGCATTGATGTCAATCAAGTTGCCATTGAAGTACACAAAATCCTTAAAGGTGTTCGTGGCATTGTCGATCACACCTGTTTGAAAGACGGTTCCATCCGCGCTCATCGAACCAACACTCAGGTTTGAAAAACTCGGCTGGAGTAGGTCGTTGATGATCGTCCACGCTCCTCCACCTGATGCAATCGCTGTGCGAGCGGTGACAAACGGAACGCCCGAGTTCCACACTCCGGACATGAGTGCGGCATTGTCACACGCAGCGATGGATAACGGCGCACCGACACCCGAGGGCGGCTGTATCGGTATCCGCCCCACGCCCCACGGCTCGGTGGCGAAGATGCCCGATGTCGTAGCCCCCACTTGGATTCCCATGATCAATCGACCATCGGGGGAGACAGACGTTACCCAGCTCCGCGCCATCGCGCCCGCAGGCGTTCCCAAGCCGCGCCAGAAGTATCGAGGCGTCACCGGGGCTCGCTGGACCGACTGAGCGAATACAACGCTGGTGCTCACACTGCAAAGGATTGCTCCAGCGAACGCCACTGTTGAACGCAACTGCATAGTCTGGTTCCTCTTTGTGTATGTTAAGAACTGACCTTGGCTCGACTGACCTGCCCCACATTCCACTGACACACTCTCATCCGACATTCTCCTGTTGACCTGCGGCGAGCCCGGCTGACACGCTTCGCGATACCTTAATGTACCCGATTTCATCGCTCCGCATAGTTTTATCGAAAAAAAAATCGCCTCATCGGATGGCATTCTTTTCGAGCCCTCCCTGTCCAATTGCCGCCTTGAATGGTTTCTCTGTTTTCTTACAGGGTGTTTTGGTAAGTTTCTGTTTGTACCATTGCGACCTCTGCACAACCCATGCACTTTTCCCGGTTATCAAAAAACCGCTGGCTCGTGGCGTGCGGATAGTCTGATGCTCGGGCGATGATGCCCGGCATCGAGGTGCGTGATGGCTGAACGAATCAACGCGAATCAACGCGGATCAACGCGGATCATGGGTTGATCGATAGTTGGACGGAAGGCTTGGGTGGGCCGCGCACCGCGGCGTTGCTCACGCAGCTCGACAAGGCCATCGCGTGGATTCGCTCGTCACGCCCATCGCCGCGTTGCTCAGCTTGATATGGGTCGGAAAGGTTTGCCACGAATCAACAATGCGGACAAGTGCCGGGTCGGTCTGCGCGGTGTAACATTCGTAATACTCGGTCGGTTCGCATCCAACTGGTGGGGCTAGTGGTGGGGATTCATGCGAAACAGCACTTTTTCCGCCGACATTCTTGGGTCTCCCGCAGCTTTCGTAAAGCATAGGTCCGGGGTTCAAATCCCCGAGGTGGCTTTGGTTGCATTGGTGTGCAAAATCGTTCCCCGCTGTCTGCCCATCAACGATTGCCTTGCCTGAATTTCAAGATTGATGGGGACGTCCGAGTGGCTCACTCACTCGACGCTACGCTTGCTTCATGCTCAACATGATCATGCTCTCGATTGTCACCACTGCTGCAATCGTGCAACCGATTCCTGTCTCGCTCACTGGCCAACCCGGCGCTTATTCGCTCATCCGCGATGGAAAGCCCTACTTCATAAAGGGCGCTGGCGGCAGCGCTTCCCAGAAACTTCTTGCGGATGTGGGCGGCAACTCTGGGCGAACCTGGGGCGCGGACGATATCGAGCAGAGGCTGGACGAGGCCCACAAACTTGGCTTGACGCTCACTGTGGGCATCTGGCTCGAGCATCCCCGTCACGGCTTTGAATACAACAACGCCGATCAGGTCAGCGAACAGTATGAAAAAGCCAAGGCCGCGATCCTGAAGTACAAGGATCACCCTGCGCTGCTCATGTGGGGCATTGGCAATGAGATGGAAGGCGAGGGCAATGACGCCGCGATCTGGTCCGCGATCAACAATATTGCATCAATGGCAAAGCGCCTCGATCCCAACCATCCGACCATGACCGTGGTCGCAGAGATGGGCGCGGAAGGTCAGAAAGTCAAGAACATACACCGTCTCTGTCCCGACATCGACATCATCGGCATCAACAGTTATGGCGGCGGCCCTTCCGTCGCAGAACGGTACAAGAAGTTTGGCGGCACCAAGCCCTATGTCCTCACCGAGTTTGGCCCCAACGGCACATGGGAGATCGGTCGTAACGACTTCGGTGCTCCCAACGAACCGACCAGCACCCAGAAAGCCGAGGCCTATCGCACGACCTATCAGAAGTCCGTGCTCGGCGCGAGCGGGACGTGCCTGGGGGCGTACGCCTTCACCTGGGGCAATAAGTTCGAAGCCAGTGCCACATGGTTTGGCATGCTCCTCCCCGACGAAACCCGCCTCGCTGCCAGCGATGTCATGAGCGAGTTCTGGACGGGCAAACTCCCGAGTAATCGCGTGCCCGCCATCAATGCTTTCGCCTTCAAAGGCCCCGATCGCGGCAAGCCGGGTGACACCCTGACGGTCACACTCACCGTCAAGGACCCCGAGAACGACCCGCTCAAGGCCGAGTGGGTGCTCCTCCGCGAAACCACGCAGTATGAAACCGGTGGCGACTTCATGACCACGCCCGAGCAACTCGCCGCTGCGATCAGCAACATGAGTCTCACTGGCGCAACCATCACCCTGCCCCAGCAACCGGGCGTGTATCGCGTATACGCGTATGTCCGCGATGGCCAGGGTGGCGGCGCAACCGCAAGCATGCCGTTGCAGTGCAAGTAAGTCCAGAGCTTGCTATGGTTTTCCTCTTATCGACGAAAGCGGGTCTCTACTGATCGTGAAGGCTACAAGGCCCCTCGGCGAACTTCAGCAGAAATCTGTCGATATCACATGGGTAAACCGCCCGTTCACAGACTGTCTGGCTTGACCGCTACCCTTGAGCGTCATGAAAGTGGACCCTCACAAAAGCGACGAGCGACCAGACCAAGCCTTGACTGATTCCGCATCAATGACACCGTTGCTCGAACGAGTCAGTGCGGGCGACGAGCAGGCAGTGAGCGAGTTATACCAACGGGTCTATCGATCGCTGCGAGCGATGGCCGCGCAGCACATGGGGCATGAGCGTGTCGGGCACACCCTGCAGCCCACGGCTCTGGTACACGAGGCGTATGCCAAACTATTCGGAGCTGGTGCCGAGGTTCGTTGGAATGACTCCGCCCACTTCTTCCGTACCTGTGCCCAGTGCATGCGACGAATCCTGGTCGATCACGCGAAAGCACGGAATCGAGTCAAGCGGGGGGGCGATGTCGCCCGTGTTGAAGGTGGGACATGGCTGGCAGACTTGCAGTGTGGAGCGATCGAATTGGCCCGCGATGGTGATCCTGCGACTTTTCTGGCCGTCGAGGAAGCGATTTGTCGCTTGGAGGAGGAAGATCGGGAAGCGGGCGAAGTCGTGCGACTTCGATACTTCGCCGGACTCACCGAAGAGGAGATCGCCCGGGGTCTAGGACTGTCCGAACGGACAGTGCGAAGGCGTTGGACGTTTGCAAAGGCATGGTTGTTCGAGGTACTCAAGGCACACGATCGGCCCGAGATCACATGAATGCAAACCAAGAGCAAGCCGGATGAGCGAATCGGAATCTCCAAAGCCCGACGCACCCCAGGAGCAAGTTCCTGGTGGCTCTTCATTGAGTGACATTGTCGGTGAGGCGGGCGAACTTGAACCCTCGCAGCGTGATGTCTTTCTGGTTCGAGCCTGCGCCGGCGATGCAAACTTACTAGAGCGGGCAAGGATGCTCGTGCGTTCGCATGAGGAGGCTCAGAACGCTGGATTCTTTGCTCAGCCCACAGCAACTTCGTTAGGAGGCTTGTTCCAGAGCAGTGTCCAGAGCTTGGAGCCCGGTGCCACGCTCGGGTTCTACACAGTCGTTCGATGTGTCGGTACTGGCGGGTTCGGTGAGGTTTATGAAGCGACGCAAGACAGACCCATCCAGCGGCGCGTCGCGATCAAGGTCCTGCGAATCGGCATGGATACTCCCCAAGTTGTGGCGCGATTCGAGAGCGAGCGCCGAGCGTTAGCGATGATGGATCATCCGGGCATCGCCAAGGTGCTCGACGCAGGCACAACGCCCAAAGGCCTCCCCTTCGTCGTCATGGAGTTTGTGGACGGCCAGCCCCTGATGCACTTCTGCAACCAGCAGCAATTGGGCATTCGTGAGCGTCTCTCACTGGTGGTGCAGGTATGCAGAGCGTTGCAGCATGCGCATGTCAAGGGCATCATCCATCGAGACATAAAGCCCAGCAACATCCTCGCTTGCATGCAGGATGGCAAGGCCATCACGAGAATCATTGACTTCGGCATCGCCAAGGCAATCGAGCATGTTGCAGCCGCGCGAACTGCATTTACCCGCGATAAACAAATGATCGGTACTCCAGAGTACATGAGCCCTGAGCAGGCTGGCGCCGCTCCAGACATTGACACACGCAGCGACATCTATTCCCTTGGCGTTGTGCTGTACGAATTGCTTGCCGGAGTTGGGCCCTTTGATTCCAAGAAACTACGCTCCGCCGCCTTTGCCGAGCTCGAACGAGTTCTTCGTGAGGACGATCCGCCCAAGCCAAGCACGCGATTGAGTGCGATGTCTGAAGCGAGCCAGAAAGACAGCACGCTCAGCGCGATTGCATCGCAACGCAAGATCGACCCCGCCGCGTTGCTTCGTGCCCTGAGAGGTGAGCTTGACTGGATCGTCATGCGCTGTCTGGAGAAGGATCGGGCCCGCCGCTACGAAAGCGCCTCTGCGTTAGGCGACGACCTTGAGCGATACCTCCGCGACGACCCGGTGTTGGCGCGGCCTCCCTCTCGCACCTATGAAGCTCTCAAGTTTGCCAAGCGACATCGCGTAGGACTCACCGCCGCAGGAGTCGCCTTGCTCTCTCTGGTCGTGGGCCTTGGTGTTTCTTTGGCATCGCTCCAGCGTGCCCGCCAGGCGGCGAAGCGCGCCGAGACCGCTCGTGCTGAAGAGCGCACAAGCCGCGAAAGGGCCGAGCAACAGGCACGCAAAGCCCAAGCCGCCTCCGAGTTCCTCGAGAACGTGCTCTCCTCCGCAGATCCGGACCTCGGAGGCCCCGACTTCACCGTTCGGGCTGCGCTCGAGCAAGCCGTGGCCCAGCTTGAGGGTGGTGAACTCACCAAGGAACCTGAAGTCGAGGCTATTTCTCGCCGCGCGATCGGCATGTCCTTGCTCGCGCTGGGTGCAGAGGACGAAGGTGCCAGCCAGTTACTGCGAGCAGTGGACCTTTCCGCTACGCCAGGATTTGACCCCATTGATAGAGCCCGATGTTTGTTCATGCACGGCGTCGCATTATTCCGCCAGGAGCATTACCAGATTGCAGATTCGCGGTTCAGCGAGGCGATCTTGATTCTGCGTGGGCAGGTGGGAGAGGACGCGGAGCGTGAATTGTTGTCGTGCCTGACCCTGCGTTCATCCTCGTTGTTCTGGCTCGATCGCGCCGACGAAAGCCGTCAGGCGTTCAATGAGGCTGGCACGCTTTCCGCCCGGTTGTACGGAACCGATTCTGTTGAGTACACCGATTTGTTCTGTAGTCAGGCCGCAGGTATCCACTCCAACCCACGCGACTTGCAGCCGCTTCGCAACTCGATCGCGGCCCATCGACGTACCTATGGCCCCAACCACCCGCGTCTGGCTCGCAGGCTTGGAACGCTCGGATCGAGTTTGTTGTTCACAAGCGACCTGAACGGCATGGTCGATGCATTTGAAGAATCGATCCGAATTTATGAACACGCCTTTGGTCCGCGAAGTCGGCGAGTTGCCAGCGTCCGCTACGATTTAGGCAGCGGATTCAACTCTTTTGGAGCCTTTGATGAGGCACGCCAGCAACTTGAGCCCGCTGCCGAGTTGCTCCGTGAGTCGCTCCAAGCCAACGATGCTTCGCTACTGATGCGTATTGAACTCGACCTTGGTCTGATAGAGTATCGATCCGAACGATTTGAGGCAGCCGAACGCCACTTCCGTGCTTCCGCAGAGGCCGGGCAGTCCCGTTCGAACGAGGCCTTAGGCTTTATTCGTTTCGGTGCGTCGGCGTGGCTCGCGGAAACTCTTCTCAAACTCGATCGCCCTGATGAAGCCCGAGCAGTTGCCCAGGCTGTCTATGACGCACGCGACCAGTTCACCCAGGCCGACTGGCAGGGAGTCTTCGCACAGAGCACACTGGGCGAATTGCTCACGCGCGATGGCAAGTTTGCCCAGGCCGAGGCAATGCTCGCCCCGGCCGCGGAGCGTGTCGGCACCATGTTCTACTTCCGTGGTGGCCGTCAAGCGATCATGGTTCTAGAGCGGCTGATTACCCTCTACGAGCGATGGGAGAAGGCAGAGCCCAACCGCGGATATATTGAGCGAACCGCTCCCTATCGCGAGATATTGACGCAAAGACGCGAACGCCTGGCCCAAAGGATCAAGGACTACGAGACCAAACTCGCTGCATTCCGCGCTGCGCGAGCCACCAAGGGTTCTTGAGGTTTTCGTCCAAAGTATCGCCTTCCAAAGAGTTTCTCCCAATTATGGCCGGTTCGCGGCGTTTTCATCGCTGTATTTCTATGACGTGGCGACGGGTGTGGCCGCGATCCGTACAAGGAGCGAAACGATGTATAGCGAGCGTGGATCACAATATAGATCACAGTGTAAAAAAACTTTGATAGGCTTTGCCGCCTTGGCGGGGCTGGCGACCAGCGTGCTTGGACAGTTGCAACCGGTCCCACTGGCGCAGGTGATGAACTTGCCCGTGGTCGATCAGGCAATCGGGGCGGACGGCGCGCAAGGCCTCGAAGCAGTCACGCCCAAGCAGCCAATCCAACCACTTTCAACACTCCTGGGTGTAGCGCTGCCTGCAAACATGCCCACGCAGGAACTCCCCCTTCTCGACACTACCCGTTACATTGAAGAAGATGCCCAGTCCTCTGGCGCGCTCCGCGAGGGCATCACCCGCGATCTTCCGGGCTTTGATGTGGCCATGGGAGAGTGGCTCGCGGTTCCAACTGGCGGCTGGCTCTGGGTCATGGATGTCAAACTGCCCGGCGCATTCGGTGTCCGCCCGCATCTGTCCGACCTTAATCTGCCCGAAGGCGCACAGATGGTCGTTTACGACCCAATCGTGCAGGACAACCTGCCCGATCCGTATGTGAATCGCGGCCCGCTCAACACGGGCGAGTGGTGGGCGTGGACCAGTTGGAGCGACACCGCACGCATCGAGGTCTACTACCCGCCCGAGAGCGGTGAAGCAGCTTTCGCCAACAACTTTGTGATCGACAAGGTCGGGCATATGTATCGCAACCCCGCGACGGGCGGCGTGACAACATTCGACGACCGTGAACTCAACTGCCACCAGGACGTGTCGTGCTTCTCGGGCTGGAACGACGTGCGGAACTGCGTGGGTCGCATGAGTTTCCAGATCGGCAGCGGATTCTTCGCGTGCAGCGGCGCGATGATGAACAACACTAGCACCGACTTCACGCCGTACTTCATGACGGCCCGTCACTGCCTGGAAGACAACAGCCAGGCGATCAACTCGCTCGAAGTCTATTGGTTCTTTCAGAGTTCCTCCTGCAATGGAGTTCCGCCAGCGATCGGCTCCGTGCCCCGCAGCGTGCGAAGCACGTACGTGCTGTCGACCTCGCAGACGGATATGAGCATGGTGATGATCGAGGGTGTGGTTCCGCGAAACCTGTGGTGGACCGGCGCATCGCTCCAGTCAGGACTGGGGGGCGGAACGCAGGTGGTGGGCATCCACCATCCGGATGGCACGTTCAAGCGACTGTCAAACGGCGCTGTGTCGGGCGATTCCTCATGCGGAGCTACTGGCCTTACGCAAGGGTCCAGGGTTCCCTGGACGGGCGGGACCACCGAGCCGGGCTCTTCGGGCTCGCCTTTGTTCCTGACCAACGGTGCTGTCGTGGGCGTTCTATCCTGTGGCAATGGCCCCCCCTTCACTTGCTCCGATCGCGTTGCCTACTACGGACGCTGGGGCACATACAACAACACATGGGCGACATTCATCCAGAATCCAGGCTCCGACGACAGCAACGAAAACAACGACATATGTACCACCGCGACCAACCTCAATATCTACTTCAATGGCACCCTCTACTCGCAGATTGTCAAGGTTAACGACGAGGATTGGTTCCGCGTCAGTGTGCCCGGCTTCGGGTCCTGTTCGTTCAATGCCGTGTTCACCAACGCCGATGGCGATATCGATATGTCGCTGCGAGATGGTTGCAGCGGAGCCTTCCTAGGCACTTCGACCAGCACCGGTAACAGCGAAACGATCACCTGGAACAACCCAGGTGCAACCGCTCGTGAGGTCTACCTGCGCACGTATCTCTTCAACGATACCCGCAACATCTACTACCTCAACTTCTCCCGCTCTGGTCCCAGTGCTCCAGCCAACAACGCGTGCAGCAACGCTCAACCCATTACTGTTGGCGATCAGCCTCAGACCTTCTTTGGTACCACCTTTGGAGCCAGCACGGACGGCAACGCTACCTGCGGCACGAGCAGCGCCAGCCCAGATGTCTGGTATCGCTTCACACCCAGTTGCACGCAGACAATCAGCATCAATACCGCAGGCAGCGCGTACGACACCGTGATCTCGCTGCACAGTGGTGCTTGCGGTAACGTGTTGCAGGTTGCATGCAACGACGATGTATCGCCCGGAACGCTCTGGTCAAACATCCAGGCCCAGGTGATCGGCGGCACATCCTACTACATCCGCGTTGCCGGATACAACGGCCTCTTTGGCAGCTACCAACTGAACTTCGACACGGTCCGTCCCAGCAACGACAATTGCGCAAACGCGATTGACCTACCCGAGGGTTCGTACGCCTTCAACAACTGTGCATGTACCACGGATGGACCTCCCGACGATGTCTGCCTCGCCTTTGGCAGCAACCAAATCTTCAAGGACTTCTGGTTTGCATGGACAGCGCCTTGCTCTGGTCTCTTAGACTTCAACACTTTTGGCTCCGCCTTTGATACCAAGATCGCGGTCTATGCCAATGGTGACAACTCCAGTTGTCCCTCGGGTCCAAACTCCGCCATCGTCTGTAACGATGACATCAACACACAGTTCGAGTCACAGGTTGTCTTCGCAACCGTTCCGGGGCAGCGCTACATCCTTCGCATCGGCTCTTACGCCGCAGGCATCGGCGCGCCAGGCATCGCTACCTTTAGTTTTACACCCGATTCGCCCCCCGCCGACAGTGCCTGCTCAGGCGCAACGCCCATCACCCTCGACGAAAACAATACCTGGAGCAATGGCTGGTACACCTGTGCCTATCCGACTGCGGGCTTCACCGAGGCTTGCATCGGCGCCGATGGCCAGTTTTACAACGATCGTTGGTTCACGGTCTCACTTCCATGCGATGGAACCATCGACTTCAACACGCTCGGATCCGGTGTCGACACCCGTATCGGCCTTTATGTAGATTGCCCAACCGGTCCCGATACCCTGATTGTCTGCAACGACAACATCGATGAGAACAACAACCAGTCCCAGTTGATCACTTCTGTGGTCGGGAACTATCCCTATCTGCTCCGAGTCGGCAACTGGTCCGAGGCAGCATCGGGTGGCCTCTTTGCTAACGTCGTCTTTACGCTAGGCCCGGACTGTTCGCCCGTCGTCTGCGACTCCATCGACTTCAACAACGACGGCAGCCTCTTTGATCCGACCGACATCGATGCCTTCCTCAGCGTCTTCGCCGAGGGACCATGCATTCCCGACGACGCGGTCTGCAACGACATCGACTTCAACAATGACGGTAGTCTCTTCGACCCCTGCGACATCGACAGCTACCTGCTGGTCTTTGCCGAAGGCCCCTGCACGCTTTGCGGGCAGTAAGCCAGAACAACAATCTCTACAGAGTCTTACTTCGAGATGACTTCGCAACGGACCAGCCACCATGGCTGGTCCGTTTTCATTCGTGGCTTCATCAGATATTCAACGCATGCAAACAACAACGCTGCTGCACATGTAGCGATCGCTCAAGACTGGCTGTAACGCGAGATTCAAGCCGAGGTCGAGCCGTTGCTCCCGTTTCGGATGACTTCAGTAAGACTGGAGTCGAGTGAGGCCGCCCGAGTGGTTGATGCCTGAACCGATAGTCCCGTGGGTTCGATCAGCGAACGTCCATTCGTTTCGATCACTCGCTTATACCAGGCCGCACTGAGCTTGGGCGTGCGTTTCTGTGTCGCGTAGTCAACATATACCAGGCCAAACCGCTCGCGGTACCCTTCCGCCCATTCAAAGTTATCGAGAATGCTCCAGTGGAAGTAGCCGCGAACATCCGCGCCATCCTGAATCGCGCGATGCAGTTCACTGAGATAGCGCCTCGTGTAATCGATGCGCTGCGGGTCCAGCACTTGCCCATGCGAATCGACCCAGTCGAGGTTGCACATGCCATTCTCGGTGATGACAACCGGTAGGCGATACCGCTCCCACAGGAACCTCGCGCCCCAGCGCAGCGCTTCCGGCGCGACATTCCAGTGCATGCTGTTGCGAGCACGTCCCGGCGCGCTGCTCACCGGCGCGGGCGTGCCATCCGCTTTCACCGCACCGCCCGAGTAAATGTTCACGCCATAGAAATCAATCGGCTGACGAATCAGGTCCATGTCGCCCGCAGGGAACGATGGAGCATTAGTCCCGTACATGCGCAACCCATCCTCCGGATAGCACCCAAAGCAAACCGGATCGGAGAACCAGGTGTTGTTCCAAAGATCAGTCTTCTTGACCGCAAACGTCGCGGCTCGTGCCGCTTCGACTTCGTCGGGGTCTTCCGTGACAGGAAAACTCACGTGTCCGACCGGAGCCCAACCGATCGTCGGCTGCTTGCGGGCCGCGGCGCGAATAGCCTGCACGCACCGTCCGTGCGCACGCAATGTGTTGTGCCCGGCAAGCAAAGCCTCTTTGAGTGGTAGTTTGATTCCCGGCGCGTGCGTGCCATCAACATGCCCAAGTTGCAGATAGACCTGTGGCTCGTTGATCGTCATCCAATGCGTCACGCGATCGGACAAGCGTTCGACGACACGAGTGGAATACTCACCAAACCACTCCGCGCTATCGCGATTCAGCCAGCCACCCTTGTGGTATAGGGCGAGCGGAAACTCCCAGTGAAAGAGCGTCACCCAGGGCTCGATATTGCGTTCAAGCAGCGCGTCGATCAGTCGGTCGTAGAATTCCAGGCCACCCTGATTGATCGCGCCCGCACCCTCGCGCATCACGCGAGGCCAGTTGATCGACAGGCGATACGCCTTCAGTTTCATGTCCGCCATGATCTGGACATCTTCCTGATAGCGTCGATAGTGATCGCACGCGACCTGGGGCGTGTGCCCTTCATGCACGCCATCTGGCTTGCGACAGAACGAGTCCCAGACGCTCTCGCCGCGAAGATCGGGCGAAGATCCCCCCTCGATCTGGAGCGATGACGATGCCGCCCCCCACACAAACGCAGGCGGAAAAACGGGCGGATTCTTGGTGTTGGAAGTAGGCATCAATGATCAACCTTTGACAGCGCCGCTGGTCAATCCTGCGACGAAGTCTTTCTGGAGCAGGAGGAATAACGCGGCAACCGGCACGATCGAGGCGAGCGTCCCCGCCATCACCAGGCCATAGTCCTGGTAGTAGGTGTTCTTCAACTGTGAAATCGCAACAGCCAACGGGAACTTGCCGGGCGTCTGCATCACGATCTGGGGTGTCAGGAAGTTGTTCCAGACTCCAAGGAACGTGATGAGCAGGAACGCCGAGGCCATCGGTTGCAGCAATGGCAACGCGACGCGCCAGAAAGCACCGACCTCGCTGCACCCATCCATGCGAGCCGCCTCGATCAACTCCTTGGGCACGCTGGTCAGCGTCGCCTGACGGAACAAGTACACACCAAAGGCAGGAGCAAGCGCAGGTAGGATCAGGCCCAGCATGCGGTCAAGCAATCCCAAGTGGTACAGCACTTCAAACCCCGGGGCAAGCAGCAGCGGCGGAGGAATTACCAGCGCCGCGAGCACCACCCACTGCACCCATTGCCTGCCCTTGAATGACACTCGCGCAAGCGCATACCCGCCCATAGCGCAGAACAGCGTCGCCAACGTTGCAATCACCGACGACAGCAGCGTCGAATTGAGCGCGGCACGGGCAAAGCCGCCCCTCGCGAACAGTGTACGAAAATTGTCCAGCGTCAAGCGATCCCACGCGATACCCAGAAGTCCCTCGCCACGCGGCAGGAATGGCGACGTGAAGAAGTCCTGATTCGACTTGAACGCAGCGCAGACAAGCCAGATGAAGGGCAAGCCCACCAGAATGGTCACCGGCACCAGCACTCCATAGGCCCACAGATGTTTCGAGGAACCACGCTTCATGCTCGCGCTCCTTTCGGCATCGTGCCGCGATCCGCGAGCACACGCTGCGCCACCCCAAAGCACGCAAGCACGAGTGCTAGCATCCATCCAATCGACGATGCATATCCAAGATCGCCCGTCTGAAAGCCGGTCTGGTACAAGTACATCACGAGCGTCAAGCCATCGTTGTTTGGCCCGCCCTTGCCATTGAGTAGGATGAACGGCAACTCGAACAACTGGAAGTTGCCAATGATGCTCAGGAGAATCACAAACGTTGCAATTGGTTGGATCGCTGGCCAGGTCACATGTCGGAATCGTGACCATGCGCCCGCGCCGTCCAGGCGTGCTGCCTGCTCAAGCTCCTCGGGCACGCTTTGCAGCGCCGCGAGGAAGTACACCATATTGAAGCCAGTGAATTGCCACGCTGTTGCGATGACCAGCGCAGGCATGATGCCCTGTTCCACCCATGCAAAATCAAGGTCCCAGCCCATGATCGCATGCAGGAACTGGTTGATAAGACCCGTGCGTTTCTCCATCAAGAGCGAGAAGATCATACCTGTGAAAACGACGCCCACGAGCACCGGCGCAAACAGCACCAAACGCATGAAGTTGCGACCGCGCAGTCCTGGTCGATTGAGCAGCATCGCCAGGCCAAGCGCCAAAGGCATTTGTACCAGCACGCTCAGCAGCGTGAACACCGCAGTGTTTCGCAGAGCTTTCCAAAAGAGCGGATCACGAAACAACTGATAAAAATTGTCAAGTCCGACAGATCGTGCCGTGCCAGGGCCAAAGGTCTGCTGTGTCGCCAATCGTCCCGCACTGAGCAACGGATACAGCGTGAAGACCAGAAAGCACACAACAAATGGCGCGACCAGCAACCAGCCGTGCATTTTCATGCCCTGCGAGCCGAGCTTCGTTCGTCTTTCTGGTAGCTCCTCCATTGCGATGCTCATCGCAAATCCCCCGAGGTCGAGACCGACTCTCGTTCGCTGTAGAACCGATTGCGCCGCACATGCTGCATCACATCGCGTTGCGCTTCGACAAGTAATTCTTGGGCCTTGGGCAGCAGTTGCTCGCGAGCAGTGATGCCCGACTTGATGGCATACGCGGATAACTGCGAAGCCGCGGCTTGCATCCGCACGTTCGCGAGTTGCGCAAATGGCGAGTTGAATCGATCAGGCACCTGATCGGCGAGATTGATGTACGTGCGTCCTGGTGCCTGCCCACGGAAAAATGGATCGGGCTGATCGTACATCGGATCGGTCCAGTATTCGCGAACTGGCGACACAATGTCACCTTCCTTATACAACTTCGTGGCCACATCGCGAGAAAGGTACAGGTGCTTGGCCATCTCCCACAGCCGATCCTGATGATCCGCAGTTCGAGCGATGCCCAGCATGGATCCACCCCAAACGCTCGTCCGCCTCCCACCAGCATCCCACGCGGGCAGTGGCATCAATTTGACCTTGCCACTCAACTGCGGCATTTCCTTGCGCCACACGTTGCACATCCAATCGGGCACAAACGATGCAATCACAAAGCCATCGATCAAAAGTTGATTGCCCGAAGCGTTGAAGTACGGAGCATCGCCCGCGATGCCCTCTGAGCCACGAATCCAATCGATTGCCTGCGCCAGTACACGTGCGTTCGCTGGATGGTCCAGCATCGGCACCCCGCCGCTATCCACTAGTCCCCCACCAGCCTGAAGCGTCAAAATCTCGAATGAGGTGTCGTGCGTTTCCCAGAGGTTGAGCAGATGCCGATCGGTCCGGCGCTTGCCCGATGCGTCCAGCAGCAAGGGCGAAAGCACACGCACAAAATCATCCCATGTTTCTATTTGAGCAACATCGATCCCCGCTGCCTCAACGATGTCAGCCCTATACCCCAGCATCACCGGATGTAGATCGTGTGGAATCCCGAAAATCCGCCCCTGCATTGTCCAGGGCTTGAAAGCGGCGGGATGTATGCGCTCCCGCAGCCCGTCCCTCTCAACCAGCGACGTGATGTCCGTGAAGCCAACCGATTCCAAAGGGCCAGCAAACGCGCGAGCGGACATCGCTCTTTCTACTTCAAGCAATTCGGCACTAGGCACGCCAGACATGAACGATGAAAGCAAACGCTGCTCCATCGCCTGAATACCCAATAGCGACAGCACGATTGGTTGATCCGGATGGTCACGGTTCCAGTCATTCGTCAGCGGCACATACATCTCGTGGTGCAGCCGCGCAAACGTCCACATCCGTGTTCCATCCCTGCTCCGCACTGGAAAAGAGGCCGCGAACAGCACAGATGCCAGCGCGAGCGAGAGCATGATGATCGCGCCCAGCCACCGCGGGCGGGCGGAACCATCAGAAGATGCAGGTGCGTTGGGCGTCAAAGCGATAGAACTCTGTTGAACAATCTGAAACGTGCTATCCCTACGACAAGCGATGACGCGAAGCCCATGGTGAGAACCCGCTCATGGCACGTTGATTCTTTCGTCGATGGTTGACCAGTACACTTTCAGAGTACTCTTGTTGTCCGTCCCCACCAGATCACTGTACTTGTTCTGCTGGACGTGTCCGTCAACCATGGTCAGGTTCACGCCGCCGGTCTTGTCGGTCGCCTTGCCCTTCTGACGCGGATGGCGGTAGTAGGGGAGGAAACTTCTAAGTTCGCTCTGTGTAGTCTGAAGCAGTTCCGGCGCTGCCCCAACCCACAAGTTTGTTGAAGAGCCGGCATCAACCCCGTTACCACCACCAAATCGCTGCCCGGGGAATCCGAACTGTCCTACATCACCAGTCGCAAACCACTTGATCGGATCGCGTGCATTCGCGTTGGATATCTCGGATGGGAATAGCCCCCACGCTTCCGATAGCAGCATTGTGTTGCTCGAATTGGCAACTGTTGTATCAAAGCCCTTGCCGAAGATTGCTTGGCTGGGCAGGGCCCCGGGTGCGAAAACACGAATCGGAGTCGAACTCGACGCGGGCGTCCAAGCCCCCGCACTGCTCGCCCAGAAGTTCATGGCGTAGGAACGACCCGCCGCGAGATGATTCGGACAGATCATGATGCCCCCGCCCACCGTGTTGTTGCGGCTGTTGTTAGGCGAAATATTGCTCGTGTCATATTGAGGCAGGTACTTGCCGATGCGAACCTCGTCGTACCAGATCATGCTCAACTTACCCGTCTCCCGGTCCGGAATGTTGTTCAGAATGGGGGGAAACTTGCCGTTGTAGTCATTCGAGTAAAAGTGCAAACCCTGCCCCAGACCCCGCAGATTGGCCTGGCACTGAATGTTCCGTCCAGACTCCCGGGCCTTGCCCAACGCCGGCAGCAGCACGCCAATCAGCAGCGCGATGATCGCAATCACCACGAGCAACTCGATAAGCGTGAACGCTCGCCCGCTGCGGGCGCATCGTTGTTCTGTGCCGAGGCGGAGAGCGTGCATTATGGAGTGTGCCATATCTTCAGATTCCTCGTCGCGTCCCACGCGACTTTTTCCGCGATCAATCAACCGCGAGTTCCTGACCTGTCACGCCACTGGCGTAACCACTTCGTGACGTATCGCCTGCGCCATCAGACGCGGGTCGGTTGTTCCAAGGTTCTTTGCAATGCTGCCCAATGACCTGTCGGTCACTAGCCCCTGCGTCCCGCTCCAGACACATGCCCCCGAATCTCCCGATTCAAACAAGTAGATCGATGTCGCTGGCACACCAACCGCGCACGAAACCCCCACAACAATCCAGCGTTCCGTCTTGGCTCGCACAAGCACTGTGCCCGCAAGCGTCCGAACCGATACATCACTCACTTCTCCCAGCAGATCAACCGATTCGACAACCCCGTCGATCACGCCAGCAAATCCGCCCGCGGCAAGCAACGGATCAACCGTTTCGTTGATAACGCTCCCCGAAGCCGCAAGCGCCAATCCGGTGGGACGAACGCCCATCACACACGAACCTTGCGGTGCATGTTCTGGCAGTCGCATCGTTGCCTGCCCGACCTTGATCTCGCGCCCGCTGCGGGTGGCCGCACCCACCGCAGCCTCCAGAAAGTTCATCGCGGGCGTGCCGACAAATCCCGCAACGAAACGGTTGGCAGGTCGTAGAAAAAGATCCAAGGGCGAAGCGCATTGCTGCAACCGTCCCTTGGCCATCACCGCGACCATGTCCGCGAGGCTCATCGCCTCCTCCTGATCGTGCGTGACATACAAACTGGTGATCTTCACCCGCGCGTGCAGGTTCTTGAGTTCACGCCGCGTCTGCGCGCGAAGGCGAGCATCCAGGTTTGAAAGCGGCTCATCGAACAGGAACACCTTGGGCTTTCGAACAATCGCCCGCGCCATCGCCACCCGCTGACGCTGCCCGCCAGAAAGTTGCGCCGGGCGTCGATCAAGCAACTCGCTCAGTTCGAGCATGGCCGCAACCTCGCGCACCCGTTCGCCCCGCGTCTCTTTCGCAACCCCCTTCATCACCAATGGAAACGCGATGTTCTCTCGCACGGTCAGGTGCGGGTACAACGCATAATTCTGGAAAACCATAGCGACATCGCGGTCCTTGGGAACCATGTCGTTCACGCGCGTGCCATCGATCAAGATGTCACCACCCGTGATGTCCTCTAGACCGGCGACCATCCGCAGTGTTGTGCTCTTGCCGCAGCCCGAAGGCCCAAGAAGTACGCAGAACTGCCCGCTAGACACCGTCAGCGAAACACCCCGGACAACCGGAGTGCCGTCGCCGAAAGTCTTCTCGAGATTGCGAAGCTCAACACTTGCCATAGATTCTCGATGTCTCACTCAGGCTTGACAGGGCCCCTCGCCAAACACGCGCAGGAATGCCTCGATATCAGCAGGATCAAACTCTGCACCGTCGTTGTTGAAGTCGCGATCGTTGCAGGTCGCGGGTTCAGGAACGCACGGCCCCTCGCTGAAGACGCTCAGGAATGCCTCGATGTCCTGAGGATCAAACAGCCCGCCATCGTTGTTGAAGTCGATCGAATCGCAGCCCGCCACAGAACGCACGACCTGCAAGTCGTCCCACCAGACCGCTCCCGTAGCCTGCTGAGACCCTTGCGTATGCAACGCGATAATTCGGACCTTGGTCGTGTTCGCCGGTGCGACACCCTCGACCGAACGCTGGAGCCATTGGCCAGCCGCATCGTTGCGAGTCAGCATCGGACTGAGCACCTCAGCGAGCAACTGATCGCTCGCGCCCCGGAACTCGATCTTGAGTTGCGACGAGTTGCCGGTCCCGATGCGATCCCACGTCGGGCTTTGCACCCACCCGCTTACCATCCAACTCTGCCCCGGCTCAGCGACCAGGTCCTGATACGCGCCCGAAACGTTGTTAGGCCCGTTGAAGTTGCCATAGAGTTTCAAGGCCGCGGGGCCCTGCCGACTCAGTTGCGTGCTGCGGAACGAATTGCCCCATTCAGTCCAAACCACCGGGCTCGCGCTGTTGGTTGCCTCGCTGGTTTCAAATCCGCTGTTGCCCAGCAGTGGCTCGGTCCATTGCGAAACCCGCACATAATCCACCTGGAATCGCTGCGGGAAAACCGTGGTTGCATTGGGATATCCGGGCCAGAACCCGCCCACGGCGGTGTTCAGAATAATGTACATGGGATCTTGTGGAATCTGGTCGCGATGCGTTGCAATCAGCGTTCCATTGACGAAAAATTCAACGCGATCTGGCCACCATTCGCACGCAAAAACGTTGTACGTCGTGGAGAAGTCAGGCCCATCCCATTGCGATGTCTGGTACGCGTGGGTGTTCACCGTGCCCCAGTGATTCGAGGCATAGGTCCGTGTTGGCTGGTGCCCCAGCATCTCCATGATGTCGATCTCGGGTGGCCATGTGTTGGTCGCTGGCAAGAGCCAGAAGGCCGGCCAAAGGCCCTGCGTCCGGGGCAGCCGCCCACGCATCTCGAACTTGCCATAGTGAAACACCCGCTTGCCCATCGTGTCCATGCGTCCCGACGTGTACGCCCGCCCGCCGCGAGGCGTGTTCGTGCTCGTGATCGTCATCAGGCCGTTTGCAACCGCAACCGCGCTGGGATGGTAATACTGCGCTTCCCCGTTGTGGGGCCAGGCGGTGTCGAGCACGTTCCAGGAATCCGCAGCCAACTGCGTGCCTTGGAACTGTTCATTCCAAACCACGTTCCATGTTCCCTGACCAAGGCACGCCGAAGCGCACCCGACAATTGAAGCCATGAGGAGCGAGCGAGTGATGTTTCTGGAGGCGGTGTTCTTCATGCGGAACTCCCAAACGACGTGATCGACTGGACAAAAAAAGCGATGCAGGGCCTTCGCCATGCATCGCCGAAGAAGGGAAGACCATTCTCGGTGCAAACAAATCGTTGCGAAATTGATTGCATGCTCATGACCATACTGATTTGTTTCAACATTGACCCTGGATCTTGTACCTGTATCTTGCACCCTAGGTATTGCACCCTAGATATTGAACCATCTATCCCGCCGATTCCTTCACAGATCACGCCCCGCCTCCAGGCCGCCTCACCTTCAACTCGACTTTGTTTTCTTCAACTTGCGAGGAGCCGATAGCACCGACTTTGCCTGCGGCGTTGCCTCAACAACTCCGTCGCCTTTCAAATCTCCGGGCGAAACCGTCGTGCCGTTGACCTCAAACGTAGTGCGAAGCTGCTTACGAAGCGTGTGCCGCAGTCCCGTGGACAAAGTCTGCGTGAGCCACGACGCCGCCTCATACCCCAGCGCCGACGCGTCTTGGCTGATAGCAGACATCCGGGGCCACACATGCGAACGAACATCGCTGTCATCCATACCAACCAGGGAGAGGTCTCGCGGAATCACAAGTCCGAGTTCCTGAGCCCTTCGCATAATGCCCAGCGCCGTCATCGGGTTGGTCGCAAAAACCGCCGTCGCGCGATCCCGCATTGACAAGATGCCGTCCACCACGCGCTCGCCCGCCGAGAAACTCGCGTTGTTCTCAAAAATCAACCGTTGATCGACCGTCATCCCCGCGACATGCAACGCATCGCCATAGGCCCTGCGCCGATCCGCATGGTCGCTGTCCGCCACATTGTGAATCGCCAGCGCGATGCGACGGTGCCCGAGCATGATCAGGTGTTCCATCGCTTTGCGACTGCTCTCGTACGAATCGCTGCGGACAAAGTTGACATTGGGATCATCGAAGTGCTCCGCGACCACCACCATCGGGAACTGCTCGCGAGCAATTTTCGTAATCATCGAATGGTCGTTGCGGAAGCACCGCAGAATCACTCCGCGAAGCCCCTTGCGCATGAACAGTTGCGTGAACGTCTCGTCGGGCGACTTGTCCCGACGAATGCTGACAAACTTCAGGTCAAACTGCCGCTCGTCCAGTCCTCGCATGATGCCGCTGAGCAGCGCCGGCTCGAAGGAGCCGTACTCTGTTTGGACCGGCTCATCGGGATAGGCAAGGCCGATCACATCCGTCAGCCGTGCGCCAACCCGTGGGAAATATCCCACCGAGTTCACCATGTCCAGCACGCGCTTCCGAGTTGTTTCGTCCACGTCCGGCCGGTTGTTGAGCACCCGTGACACCGTCGCGGCGGAAAGGTCCAACGACTTGGCGATTGCTCGAACAGAACTCACGGAACCTCCAGCGTTGACTCATCCATCAAAGTGGCGTGCCCCAATCCGCAAACAGCCGCCACGCGATCAGGATTAGGCAATTTACCAGAACTCCGGAACAGTTGCAAGCCTCAACCGGCCACCAGTCTTAAATTCCTGCAAATGGCTCACAGATTCTTTCGATCAGACCGCTTGGCCCAGTGCCGTCCAACCTCTCTATTGAAACAGTTGCAGTTGTTCCTGTTTTCCAGTAGACTGCCACTGAGATTTTGAACTCAGTAGTCATCGACCATCATCAATTTTGTAAGGAAAATGTTAGTATGATACCCCATTCACGCTCTCCAAAGCAATTGTCTTCTGCAACACTCCTCTTCACCTTCTTTGCCTTCGTGGTCGCTGTCACGCCCCTCGGTTGCACCACGAATGCTCCCGCAAAACAAGCAACCGGCACGCACCAAAGTCAACTGAAGTCACAGGCCTCCGCCGTGCGAAATCTGCTCATCCCGCCTGCTCGCCCAGGTCAGGGATGGGGCGTCTGCTACGGCCCTCACCGCGATGGCCAAACTCCCAACACCGGTCCCCAGCCCACCCGGGAACAGATCCGACAGGATGTCCACATCATGGCGCAACACTGGCGCATGGTCCGTATGTACGGCCAGGGAGAAGCAACTCAATGGGTCGCCGAGATCATCCGTGAGGACAAACTCCCACTAAAACTGCTCTCAGGTGTTTGGATCGCGGCGGAAATTCGACTCGACGACAAGGGCGAGACCGTTGCCATCGACGACAGCCTTGCAGAACAGAATCGCAAGCAAGTCTCCGATGCGATCAAGTTGGCCAATGATTTTCCGGACGTAGTGATGGCCCTGGGCGTAGGCAACGAGACGCAGGTTTCCTGGTCCGGATACCGCACGCCCGGTCACATTCTGCTCGCGTATATCAACCAGGTTCGTGCGGGCGTGCGCCAGCCGGTGACCACCTGCGATGACTTCAACTTCTGGAACAAGCCCGAAAGCAAGGCGATCGCCCAGGCATGTGACTTTATCGCCCTGCACGCCTACGCAATGTGGAATAAACAGTTGCTGCCCGATTCGCTGGCCTGGACCCGCGAACAGATCGCCAGCATCGAGGCCTATCACCCCGACCGCACGGTCATTCTCACCGAACTTGGCTGGGCCACGCAGAAAGGCACCGAGGGATATCAGGCCATCGGGATTGTGGCCGAACCAGGCGAAAGACCCCAAGAATTTTTCTATCGCACGCTCGAACACTGGGCAACCCAAGTCAATCAACCGTACTTCTACTTCGAAGCCTTCGATGAAAAATGGAAAGGTGGCAGTGCTCCCGATGAGGTTGAGAAGCACTGGGGTGTTTACGCCTCGGATCGCACACCAAAGTTGGTGATGCAAGTGCCATCGCGCGAGGGTAAAGCCCGGCAGTAGTCCCACAGCGACCACTATCAGCGTGAGCGCAAGTCTTTGCCGGGAGGACTTGATCCGGCAGATAACACGATAAGCGATTTTCCAAGACAATTCCGGAAAAGAGTCCTAGACAGAAGCCGCAGAATCCGGTAGGCTGTAGTTGTGTTTCCGAAACTGTTTCAGTAGTTTTTCAGAGGAGAGAGAAAATGAAGAAGACTTGTGCCGTTCTTTTGGCTGTTTGCGCTGGTGCATCCGTTGCCCAGGCAGTGGTTGTCAATGCTCCCGATGGCAGCGCTCCGTGGCTGGGATTCATGAACGTGTTCAACCGGCCTGCCGACGGCGGTGCGTTCCAATTTGCCAGCGGCTGGGGTGTTGGTGATCTGTCTGCAAGTTTCAGCCCCACCCAACTGACGCTTACGCCCAACAGCATCGGCGATCCCAACTCCTATTGGTATCTCCCTTCTGGTGGCCCCGGCTCGGCTGGCAACAAGATCATGGAAGCCAACCTGTATATCGAGACGGTCGATGTGCTCAACGGTCAAACTGTGAACTTCCAAGGTACGGTTCTTTCCAACACCCTCACCTCCGCACACGTGACCAACGCCTTCATCCGCGACTTCGCGCCCGATTTTTCCTCTTTCAATGAGACACTGGTTCAACTCACCGGCACTGGTGCATTTAGCATTAGCCTGGCCACTGATCCGGGCCTGGGTCGCCGTGTGCAGTACGGCTTCCAGACCGTCGGCGTTAACGTCTGGGTCACAGACCTTGCTCCATTTGGCAATGTTGTGATCGCCGTTCCGGCTCCCGCCTCGCTCGCGCTCGTGGGCATTGGCGGCATCTTTGCTGGCCGTCGCCGCCGCTAAGTTTTCTTCCCACCCCCAAACCCCTGTGAGACGCGACAACGCGTCGATACGGCGCCTTCCCCCGCGGGAAGGCGCTTCTCGTTGATTGATTGCAAGTATCGCATCGACCACCTGTCGATGCACTTACTCCGCCTGCCCGCGCTCCTTGAGCGCGCGAATCCGCTCGGGCAGACTCAACAATCGGATAAACCCGCCCGCATCCTTCTGGCTGTAAATATCCTCACCTTCGAAGGAGACCATCTTCTCCGCATACAGCGAATGCGGACTCTTGCGTTGAATCGCTGTGGCGTGCCCCATGAATAGACGCACTACGCATTCGCCATCGATCTTCTCCGCCATCTTCTCGCCGCACGCCCACAGGGCCTCGCGCAATGGCGTGAACCAGCGTCCGTCATAGACCAGTTCCGCGAACGTCAGGCCAAGATGCTCGCGATAGTGGCGCGTTTCACGATCCAGGACCAACTCCTCGATTGCTCGAAGCGCTTCGACCACCACAGTGCCGCCCGGGGTTTCGTACAGGCCACGGCTCTTCATGCCCACGCGCCGGTTCTCGACCAGATCGACGCGACCCACGCCATGCCTTCCCGCGATGTCATTGAGTTCGGTGACGATCTGCCACGCCTGCATTTTTTCCCCATTCAGCGCTATGGGCCGACCCTTGCTAAACGCGAGCGTGACGGTTTCGGGTGTGCCGGGTGCCTTCTCGACAGGCACCGTCATCACGTACGCGTCCTCGGGCGGCACGTTCCACGGATCCTCGATCGTTCCCCCCTCGTGGCTGATGTGCCACAGGTTGCGATCGCGCGAGTAGATCTTGGTCGCGCTTGCGGTGGTGGGAATGTTGCGTTGTTTCAGGTAGTCCAGCATCGCCATGCGTCCAGAAAGTTTCCAGGCCTCCATGCGCCACGGCGCGATGATCTCCATCTCCGGAGCCAGCGCTCCATACGCGCTCTCGAAACGCACCTGATCGTTGCCCTTGCCAGTACACCCGTGCGCCAACGCCGTGCAACCCGTCTGCTTCGCAACGTTGACCTGACCACGAGCCAGCACGGGTCGGGCGATCGCTGTGCCCAGCAAGTACCGCCCTTCATAGATCGCGCCTGTGATCATCGTGGGCATCACGAACTCATCCATAAACTCTGCCCGAAGGTCAACGACGTGACACTCCACCGCGCCACTGTCCTTGGCCTTCTTCTCGACACCAGCCAGTTCGTCGCTGCCCTGCCCGACATCGCCAACGACACACACAACCTCCGCCCCGGGAATGTTCTCCCGCAGCCAAGGCACGATGCACGAAGTATCCAGCCCGCCCGAGTACGCCAACGCAATACGCTTCTTCGACATGTCTTGACATCCTTGCAAAGCCGCAAGTCGCGGCGGGGAGTAGGGAGTGGGGGGAGGGGAGTCGGGGGTGAGGGGTGCGAACAACAAACTGCCAGCGAATCCTTCGGAGATTCGCCGCATCGTTTCATACACAATATGTCGTCGGAGATGCTCCGTCCCAAATCGCGAATCGGCCCTTAGGCGATCTCCACCAGGACACGCAGCGCCTCGTGCTCACGCAGGGCCGCCATGCCCGCCCCGACATGATCTACCGTCACACGCGGACTGAGCATGGGCGTGACATCGACATCACCCCGCGCCAACGCATCGAGCGCATCTCGAAGCGAGCCATGTCCGGCAAAGGCCATCTCCGCCTCGTTATCCGCTGCCCACACGAGCGATGCGGATTGCTCCACAACCGAAGCCGCGTGCGCGAGGGGCCACAATGGCGACTTGATGACGATCCGGCCGCGCGGACGAATCAAGCGCTGGGCCAGTTCGAGCGAGTTCCACTGTCCGGTGCAAACCACCACGACATCCTGATCCTGTCGCATGCCAACCTCGCGCACGTCACGATGCTTGAGGCCCCAACGCTCGCACAACGCCAATCGTTGCGGACGCTGGCCCAGCACGCGCACCGATGCATTGAGTCGCGCCAGCACCTGTGCCACTAGAAGTCCCATCGCTCCATCGCCCAGCACTGTCACATATGGCTTATGCTCGATCCGCACGCTTTGAATCGCCTGCATCGCTCCAGCCAGCGTGTTCGCGAGCGTCGCGACATCGTCCGGCACGCCCTTGGGAATCACTTCGATCGCAGTTGCTGGCACAACAACTTGGGTCTGCAGCACCCCCGGTCGTGGAACCAATCCGAATGCCTCAATGGCCCGATTCCAACACCCCAGCGCACCACGCTGTTGGCAGTGCATGCTTAGCCCAGCCCGACAGCGCTCGCATCGAGCGCATGCGATGATGGCGTTGATGGCGACCCGCTCGCGGATCAATCGACTCGGATCGGTTGCGCCGGGGCGTGATGGACCACCCGAAGCAATGACGACCCCGACACCGGCATGCCCCAAGACGTGACCGATCCCCTGACCAACCGAAACTGCGGTCGCGCCGCGAACATGCTGGCTTGCCATCAATGCGTCGTCGGCGCTGAGGCTCACATGGGACATGCGTACCAGCACCTCGCCCGGTGCCAATGGCACGTCATCGCCATTCGCATGGGACGTCGGCGCAGCGGATCGTGACAAGACCGCCTTCAGTTGGCCTGCCTTGGGTGGAGTAGAACTGTGCACTCATTCTCATCGGCAACTTCCGATCAAGGCGATTCGTCGCCAAGCACGGGATGGCCCAAAAAATAGTCGTCCTGCGCTACTTTGCGGGCTGTGCGGGCGCAATCGGTGCCGTAGTGGGGGCATATCCAAGCGGCGATAGCCCTGCGGGCAGGGCGGGTGTCTCGTTGGCTGGCTGGGGCATAAACGGGAAGTACTCCCAAATGCGTTTCTCGCGGTTGAAGACCGGGAACGTGTATCCGTTCGCAGCCGCGAACGGGGCATCGACGCTGCGATACCACTGCTGCCAATCCCGTCGAGAAAGTCCCAGATCCTGGCCAGTGAGCGCCCGCAGCGAATCCCTTACACCGAAGTTGACCGCAACCGACTCGTCGTCCAACGCCGTGATCAATGCGTCCATCACTCGTGTCTCGCGATATTGACCCAGGGCCAAGGCCGACTCGCGACGCACCCGTTCGTCCTCTTCTTTCAACAGGCTCAGCGCGTCGATCAATCCGCCAATGGCCTGGGAATCGTGAAGACGCTGCAAGCCGCGTGCGGCTTCGACTCGCACGCCTGGGTCTTTGTCCTTGAGCAACGTCGCAAGCGTCACGGCATCCTGGGGCGTGCCATGCGTCCCCAGTGCTCGTGCGGCGAGCCCACGCACGCCCGCATCGCTGTCCGCTGTGGAGCGACGGAAAAGATCGACGTAGATCGGTTCGCCAGCGAAACTCGCACCCGAAAGCAGTTGAATGCCTTGATAGCGTTTGTTCGCGTCAAACTCGTCGGTCGCCATTCGCGCCGCGATCTCGGGCGATGGTGGCTCAAAGGCCGCGAGAATCGAGGGCGCTCCACGCCGCACGGTGCTCCCGCCGTTGCAAGCAACGAGCGCCGCCAGCGAGATTGTGGCTAGTCCTGCAACGCCCAGAAGCAGCGGTGCGTTCGAACGAGAATGGAAAGCGATTCGTCCGTGTTGTTGCATCTTTTGGACTGTACGCAGCGGCGTGCGGCTTACTTGCGGGCAGCGACATAGACGACAAACGGATCATCCAAGCGGTCGCTCTCACCCAGCGGCTGCACGTAGACGTTGCCCTCACCATCGATGCCATCCGCCAAGCGGTCATAGACCTCGACCGTGCGAAAACCTGCCTCGAGCATCGCGTCGCGAAGTTCAGGGATGGACCATAATCGCCAGCGATAAGTGAAAGCATTGCGAATGACGCTGGTTTTTGCTTTTTGAAACTTGTTGGTTTGCTGGAACTGGCTGCGAGAGCGGGCGGGCAACTCAAAGTGAATATGATTGGTCACCATCCCAGTGAGCGGCTCGCAGATTTCCTGCTCCCAGATATAAACAAATGTGTATACAAATTGTTTGCCTGGTCCGGCTCGCACGCGCTGCCTGGTGGTCCCGACTTCAAACGCCTTGCTGCCGCCATACATATCGCACACAAACACGCCCTTGGACTTGAGACAAGTCCGAGCGTGCCGCAAGTAGGCAACCAGGGCCTTGCGAGTGTGCAAGTAACCCACAGGAAAGTTGGTGGCTGCGATGATGTCCGCGCGGTCCGCACAAACAAGGACATCGGCGCGTTGAAACGTCACCTTAGCTGGGTGTGCAGTGCCTTGGGCGGCGAGGCGACGTCCGAGCGTGAACACTCGGGCATTAAGATCAACAGCGATGCTGGCAAGACTGCGCTGCCCTGCCAGTCCGCGATCATGTCCATATTGGCACCAGCCGCGTGCCAACGCGCCTGTACCGGCAAAGTCCTCGCGAAGTACCCTAGGTCTGTGTCCATGCAGCGCAAACAAAAACCCTGCCATGGGCAGGGCGTTGGTGACTGCAAGTTCATATAGAGCGTGGCGAGTACGGAAGTCGATCAAAGACTCACGAGTGCGTGGCATGGACTAACTTCGCCCACTAGTAACGAACTTCGCGCCTAGGACACACCAACGCAATTAGTTCTTGAGCCAGATCGGACACGGTGCCTTCTCGTCCGTTGGCACGACATGTACATCGCGACCGCGGAACATGACCTTGCCATCGCCCACGCTGTACAGCGTGTTGTCGCTGCCCATGCGGACGTTGAATCCTGCCTTGAAAGGTGTTCCGACCTGACGAACGATGATTGAGCCGGGCTGGGCCTCTTGGCCGCCATACAGCTTAATGCCGCGATACTGCGGGTTGGAGTCGCGACCGTTCTTGGTAGAGCCTTGGCCCTTCTTATGTGCCATATCGAGAATCCTTACGTACGCCAAACGCAAAACTCGCTGCGTTGGGTCAGAATGATACCCGACCATTGCCAAACTTTCCAGCTCCAATTCGACTGGTCTTGACCCAGTGTGAAAGGTCTATCGGCCCATCGAAACCCGTTCTCGGGCGGAATTTAGTCAAGCAGAGTCGGAAGAACTCCACTAAACTATGCCCTTGGCCCAGATGGTTTGCTGCTGGGCCGGCATGGATGGCCCTCCCCAGCGCAGGAACGCACACTATGGGTGATCAACTTCCCCGTATGACCTCCACACCCACAACGGAATCCGCCGCCGCGACCACTCAGGCCGCCCCCGCAGCTGTTGTCGCCAAGAAGGCCCCGGCCCGGTCGTGGGCCAGCGTCCGCGACACGCAGAGCCAGATTCCTGAGGGTGTGTGGCTTCGCTGCGCGGCCTGTGAGAAGATGCTCTATCGCGGGCACATGGAAGAGGACCTGTGGGTATGCAGGGAGTGCGGGCATCACCATCGGGTGTCGGCGACGCAGCGGATCGAGCAGTTGGCGGATCAGGGCTCGTTCGTCGAGATGTTCACGAACCTGTCTCCCGCAGACCCCCTGAAGTTCAAAGACCTGAAGACCTATGCGGATCGCGTACTTGCAGAGCAGATCAAGAGCGGGTGCAAGGATGCCATCAAGGCTGGCACCATGTTCATCAAGGGTCGCCAGGCGATGGTCGCTGCGCTCGACCCAGCGTTCATGATGGGCAGCATGGGGAGCGTGGTGGGGGAGGTGCTGACCCGTGCGATCGAGCATGCCACACGCGAGAAGTTGCCGTTGATTATCGTTAGTTGCTCGGGCGGAGCACGCATGCAGGAGTCGGGCCTGTCGCTCATGCAGATGGCCAAGACCAGCGCGGCGCTGGCTCGCCTGGGTGAGCAGGGAGGTTTTTTCGTCAGCGTCCTAGCGGACCCAACTACTGGTGGTGTCACGGCGAGCTTTGCGATGCTCGGGCACATCATCATCGCGGAACCGCAGGCGCTGATCGGGTTTGCCGGTCCCCGCGTGATCCAGCAGACCATCCGTCAGGAACTGCCCGATGGCTTCCAGCGGAGCGAGTTCCTGCGCAAGGCGGGGTTCGTTGATCGTGTCGTGCATCGCCAGCAGATGCGCAACGAGTTGGCCCGCATGATCGACTATGCAGGCATGTGAATTGCACCCGTCACAAGGCAGCGTGCGACACTACACCCAATCAGGTCTCGGCTACATTTTGACAACCCGGACGGGCTTGAAGCGCCCTTCGAGCACCTTATCACTGTCGGCCTTGAGCCAGTCTTCGAGGATGCTGGCATAGACACCTCGGAAGTCGGTGTTGAACTTCAGGTCGCCCTCATCAAGATCGCGTAGGCTGGGGTGACTAGTCAGTACGCCCGGCTTGGCATGCGGACCCATCAGGAACATGGGTGCTGCGGTGCCATGGTCGGTTCCCTGGCTGGCGTTCTGACCCACGCGCCTTCCAAACTCGCTGAAACTCATCATCAGGACCCGCTGGTCATTGCCTTGGGCCTTGAGTTCCTGCCAGAAGGCCTTGACGCCATCCGCGAAACTGCGGAGCAATTGGGCGTGCCGTCCATTCGCTCCGCCCTGTCCACTGTGTGTATCAAAACTACCATGGCTGACGTAGTAGACCCGCGTCCGTAGCCCGGCCCCGATCATGCTGGCGATCATGCTGAGTTGGTTGCCCAGTTCGTTTTGCGGGAATGTGGTCTGGGGCTTGCGAGCCACGGCCTTGCGAATCAAATCGCTTGAAACCTGTGCGTCCAGAGCGGTACGCAGGAGGAAATCGGCGTTGGTGTCCTTGGGGCCACTACCACCATTGGTCGCGAGTATGCCTCGTCGGTTGAGCGTGTCGTAGGTGCTGGCCAGGTCCTTGTCGATGTCTTGAGCACTCCAGCGAAACAACTGGGCAGATTCAAAGGCTACTGGCTTCACTTTCGAGCCATCCAGAGCGAGCGGGGCAGTACGCCCAATCGAGATGCTTGATGGGCCGCCACCCGACTGGTCCTGCTCAACTGCTCCAGATTCGCCCTTGCCAAAGCCGCAGCACTCGCTGTCCAGATATCTTCCTAGCCAACCGTTGCCGGTAGCGGTCGTGTCGGCGGTCTGCCAGATGTCCATGCTCTTGAAGTGCGAGCGATTGGGATTGGGATAGCCCACGCCTTGCACGACCGACAGCAAGCCGTCGTCGTAGAGGTCGCGCAACGAGCCCATCGCCGGATGCAGGCCAAGGCCATCGCTCTTGCCCAGGCGCAGGGCATCACGCTCAGGGATGGCGATGCCGGGCCGAAGTTTGAAGTACTCTGGGGCAAAGAGCGGAACGACAGTGTTCAGGCCATCGTTGCCGCCCGAAAGTTGCAGCACCACAAGCACGCGTTCATCGGGCACGCCCGGAATCGACGAGAGGTGGGGGTGCGCCATAGCGAAGGCACTGCGTTCGAGAAACGAGGGGAGGAGCAGGCTTGTGCTGGCCATAACTAGGCCATGCTGGAGCAACGCGCGGCGCGAGAATGGATCGGGCTGGTTCAGCACAGTTGATACTCCGGCATGGCGGTGATGAGCAGGAGAGCTCCGGTGACGGCGCGCTCTTTGACTTGGTTGCCTTCGCGTGCGAAGTAGCCACGGATGGCATCGCTGCCTGCGGCGGGGGCACGTCCCAGAGCGAGTTTCAGGAGATGATCGGTAACCGCGCCGACATCCTTGGCGGCAACGGCGGGATCGGTCGATGCCTTGAGCAGCGCGAGTGAATCGTACTTCTCGGTATTGGCGGTGCCATCAACACCTCGGGGCAATTGGCCGCTAAGGAGGAAAGCGAGCACGTTCTGTCGGACGAACAGCGTGCTGGTATTGATCCACGTTCGCCCGCCGTCCCATCCCTTGACGCTGGGCGGAAAAAAGAGCCTTTGGCCCATCATGTCCATCGCCTGGTTGAGCAACTGGAGGTCTCGGACTGGCGTTTCCAAGCCGCGTACGGCACCGACGACGAGCATCGCCGGGCTCTTGATCTGCTGGGCCATGATCGTGTCGTCGTAGAAGTGATGGCTGAGCAGCAATCGCCTGAGGACGGGCTTGAGGTTGTACTTCCGCGCGAACAGCATGTCACCCAGTTCTCGCAGCACGCTCCGAGTGGCGGGGCCGACTGAAGACGCGCCCATTCGTTCGTCGGGTGGCATGTCTGCAACGAGGAAGTGATACATGCGGCGCATGACGAAGCGAGCGCACTCGCGCTTGCCCAGGATGATCTTGACGAAGTCATCGCCATCCCAGCCACCCTTTTGGCCCAGGATGCTCTTGATGCCCGAGTCGTGATTGTTTTTTCGGAACTTGAACTCGTTGGACTCGAAGGTGTAGCCCGTCAGAGCCCTCGCGCCTTGCTTGATGTCCTCTTCGTTGAAGTTGCCCACTCCCAGGCTGAACAACTCCATGATCTCGCGGGCGAGGTTTTCGTTGGGGCGGTCCTTACGGCTGTCGTTGTTGTCCAGGTACGCAAGCATCGCCGGATCGCGGATGATGCCGGCGAGCAACTCCCCGTAGTTGCCAGCGGCGTTTGCCCGAAACATCTGATTCTGCGCCAGCATGTGATAACTGTTCTCGATTGCGCGATAACTGGTCGCAAAGTGACCATGCCAGAAAAGCGTCATTTTCTCTTCGAGGGGTGCGCGTGTCTGGATCATTCGCTTGAGCCACCACTTCTGCACTTCGCCGATCTGGCGGCGGTCCTCCTGCTCGCGATCCTGACGAAGGTTGCGGAGCCGCGCGAGTTCATCCTCGTTCTGCGCCTGCTGGGCCATGCGATACGCACGTCGTTCCTCGTCGGTCGGCTCGCGCATGATGTCATCGCGATACTGCCCCGCGCCCAGCGGCTCGAAGGCGGGCATCGTCGCCTTCTCTCCGAAGTTCAACAAGTGATCCACCGACTTCTCTGGCCCCCAGCGCACCAGCAATCGAATCTGCTCATCCGTGCCGCCAAAGCCGGCTCGCCAGATCAAGTGCCGAGCCTGGGCATACCCAAATTGTTCAGGGTTGATCGCGCCCAACGAGGGAGAGATTTTGTCGTCGGGCTGAGAATCTCGCTCTGGTTCAGAGACTTGCGCTTCCGGGCGAACATCCTTGGGTTGGCGAAGCGCGTGCGGCATGAGAATCCTCCCTAGTTGGACATCGGGCGGAACGTGCGGATCGGATGATTGTTGCCTATTCGCCAGGAATGTGCGAGATCGTGCCTTCCCAGGGGCTGCTGGCACTGGCATACAACTTCTTGGGAATTCTCCCGGCCAGAAAACTCTGGCGACCGGCGGTACAGGCGTGACGCATGGCATGGGCCATCATGATCGCGTCCTTGGCGTGGGCGATGGCTGTGTTCAAGAGCACGCCATCTGCGCCGAGTTCCATGGCCAGGGCCACGTCGCCCGCACTGCCGACGCCTGCATCGACGATGACGGGATACGTCGGATCACCCTGCTTGAGCAGTTCGAGGCACAAGAGAATGTTGTTACGATTGAGGATGCCCTGGCCACTACCGATGGGGCTGCCAGCGGGCATGACACTTGCTGCGCCGGCTTCTTTGATGCGGATAGCTGCGATGGGGTCGTCGCTGGAATAGGCAAGGACCTGGAAGCCTTGCTTGACGAGTTCGCGTGTGGCTTCGACGGTGCCCATCGGATCGGGCAAGAGCGTCTTCTTGTCGCCCAGGACTTCAACCTTAACCCAGTTCGCGCCGGGGTTGTCTAGTTGTTCGAGCAGGTCTCGCCCCAACAGCGCGACGCGGATGGCATCGCTCGCTGTGAAGCACCCTGCGGTGTTGGGCAGGATGGTGTACCGCTTGGTATCGATGAACTCGAGCAGGCTCTTACCCTGATCGTTGAAAAGTCGCTCGCGGCGTACGGCGACGGTGACAACCTCGCAGGCGCTGGCAGCGAGACTGTCACGCATTATCTCGTTCGTGTGGTACTTGCCCGTACCGACAAACAGGCGACTGGCGAAGGAGCGACTGGCGATTGAGAGGGGTTGGGTGCCGGGTTCGGGCATGGAGGATTGTAAGGAAACACGAACGCGAAGAAGCGACGAACCAAGGTTCTTCGCATTCGCAGTGCTTTGACAATAAAAAAACCCCGCGTGCTGCGGGGCTTTGTGTGCGATGCATGAGTTGAGACCCAGTTCTGAAACTTGGTTCAGAAGCTCAGTTGGCAAAGTGGGCGAATGCGCGGTTAGCTTCGGCCATGCGGTGGGTCTGATCGCGGGTCATCATGGCCTTGCCTTCCTTGCGGGCGGCGTTGTAAAGTTCTTCGGCGAGTTTAGAGGCCATGGGGCGACCCTTTTCGCCGCGGACGGCTTCAAGGATCCAACGGAAGGCCAACGACTGCTGACGCTTGCGGTTGACGGGCATGGGCACCTGGTAGTTGGCACCGCCGATTCGCTTGCTGCGGACTTCGACAAAGGGCTTGACGTTGTCGATGGCCATGCGGAAGACCTCGATGGCTTCCTTGGGAGCATCGGGGCTGGTTTCCTTGGACAGTTTGCCCTGGATGACCGCGAAGGAGTCGTAGACGCAGCGCTGGGCCACCGACTTCTTGCCGCACTTCATAACGCAGTTGATGAAGCGAGAGAGTTGAAGGTCGTTGTACTTGGGGTCCGGACGCAACTGCTCTTCGGCGAACGTGAACTTCTTACCACCCATGATGGGCTCCTTCGGGCTGTGGGAGCGATTCGCTCCCGTGTCGGTTCACCGCGTCGGGCGGGGACAATCCCCAAAGGCCCAGGAATGACTTGTGGTCGTGACGCGATTACTGCCGGAAAATGAACAATAAAAAACAGGATTACTTGGCCGCGACCTTGCCGCGCTTCGCGCCGTACTTGCTGCGGCTCTTCTTGCGGCCTTCGACACCAAGGCAGTCGAGCGTGCCGCGAACGATGTGGTAGCGTACACCGGGAAGGTCGCGGACTCGACCGCCGCGGACCAGAACGATGCTGTGTTCCTGAAGGTTGTGGCCTTCGCCCATGATGTAAGCCGTGACTTCCTTGCCGTTGGAGAGCCGAACGCGGGCGATCTTGCGCAGCGCGGAGTTGGGCTTCTTGGGCGTGGTCGTCTTCACGATCAGGCACACGCCACGTTTCTGCGGGCAGCCGACGAGGTCCTTGACCTTGTTGATAGCGGCGAGAGGGCGGCGGGGTTTGCGAACCAATTGGTTGATCGTCGGCATACGCGGTCCGTACTGGGGGAATATGGGCAGGAACGGGGAGGATCCACAATCCCTGAACTCTTTCAGGGGTAAGGGGTGAAGTTTAGCGGTTTCCGTCCGAAAGGCAAACCGGACGCGAGGGGGATATGTATGGGTGCGGAACTGGTCGCTCGACGCGGAGACCTAACACAATCCTTTCCGGATTGATTGCCCAGAAAAGCACAGGTGTGACGCGGCGGGACATCTGTTAGGATTTTGAAAGCAGAATTATAGACGAAAGGTCACTGATGAAAAACATACTCCGGTGCATACCGACTGCGGTTGTTGTCTCGCCTGCCCTTCGGATATAGAGGTCATCACCGAGACGTAGACGCGTCGTTTGATTGATGGCCATCGCTAGCATGGCGGCATGGCATCACAGGCTTCGCTCACATATGCGTCTTTCCAGCAACTGATTCGCGATCGATACTTTGCCACAGACAGCGCCCGAGGCACACCGGGGACGTTCATGTGGTTGATCGAAGAATTGGGCGAACTGGCGACTGCGCTGCAGAACAACGCGGCTGGCAAGACCCCGACGCACGCTGAGCGTGCGAACCTTGAGGAAGAATTCGCTGATGTGATCGCATGGCTCACGACCCTAGCAAACATCCACGGAGTGGACATTGAGCATGCGCTCAAGAAGTACACAACGCCGGGAATCGTCGAAGGGGTCAAGGACTGATGCTGACAAGGTCGGTATCTCGGATTTGCCGGATGCCTTTGTGGTAACTCACGCTAACCTCTAGTCTGTTGGGGCGAAGGATTGACACTATGAATCACACGGAAACGTTGTTTGGGCGGATTGCTAACGCCCGAGGCACAATGGCCCGAATGGGTCTGACGAGTACCGCGGTCATCGCTCTCTTGGCAGGTTGTGCAGGCGGGGGCGGTGGGGGTGGAAATGAACGCGCAGACGCGGGGTCAACCAGATCAGGCGGCTCGATCTCAGCAGCCCCCGGTCTAGTTGAGCGTGGCCCGGGCATCGAGCGTTTCTACAAGATTCGTACGCCCGGTTCCGCACGCATCAACAAGGATGGCTCGCTCTACTGCATGGATCGGCCAGATGGCGTGAACCAGTTATACCGCGTCGTTCCGACCTCGGGTAACTTGCCCAAGGCGAGCGCAACCGAAGTCAAGCAGCGATTGACTAACTTCAAGGATGGCTGCACCGGCTACAGCATCTCGCCCGATGGCGGACGCATTCTCGTTTACTCCGCCGCTGGCGGCAACGAGAACACGCAGGTCTACCTGCTCGATCCCAACAACAACGATACCAAGGCCAACATCACGCCGCTCCTATCGAATACCAAGGTCGTCTTCCGTGTGAGCCTTTGGAGCCTGAATGGAAACACGTTCTACTACACGGCTAACGAAGAAGACCCCAACAACTTTTTCATGTATCGCTACGATTTTGTTGCTGGCGGAGCCACTCCCGGCAAGTCCACCAAGATTCTGAGCAAGGAAGGTGATTGGAACGCGAGTGATGTCTCGGGCGATGGCAAGCGAGTGATCGTCTCTCAGTACCGCTCCGCCTCGGACTCCGAAGTATTCGAACTCGATGTTGCCAGTGGTGCACTTCGCTCGCTCAACCCCATGATCGTGCCCGCAGGGACCACGGCAAGCTTGGAACCAGTGGGGTACTCGCCCGACGAGAAAGCGTTTTATATTCTGAGTGATCACGAGGAAGGTATCAAGCGTCTCTTCAAGATCGATCTCGCGACGGGGAAAGTCTCAAAGCCGCTGCCCGCACTCGATCAGTTTGAACTCGATGGCGCAGGCATCAACGACACTCGCACACTCCTAGTCGCTGCGGCCAATCAGGACGGATACGGCGTCCCCTCCCTCTATCGCCTGCCCAACCTTGATTCGGTCCAACTCCCCACAGTCGAGCGCGGCGTTGTCAGCCTCACCGAAGTTGAGGACGATCGCATCAGTTGGAGTCTCTCCAACGCGCGAACGCCGGGCGTCATGTACACCTGGAAAGTTCCCACGCCGGGCCAGCCAGCCACTTCGCCCCAGCAAGTTACCTTCCCCGATACGCAAGACATCAACCTCCAGTCCTTTCCGCTCCCGGAACTCATCAAGTTCAAGAGCTTTGACGGCATGGAAATTCCTGCGTTTGTATACCTCCCGCCCAACACGCCCAAGGGTCGTCCGATTCCGTTCGTGGTCGACTACCACGGCGGGCCCGAAGGTCAATACCGCCCCGACTTCAGCGCGTTTGTTCAGTATCTCCTGAGCGAAGGCTTCGGAGTCATCCGCCCCAACGTTCGTGGCTCTTCTGGATATGGGCGAGCGTACATCATGGCAGACGACTACAAACTTCGCTGGAACTCCGTCAAGGACGGTTGGCACTGTGCGAAGTGGCTCGTTGACAATGGTTATGCCCGTCCGGGCAAGATCGCCAGTTATGGCGGCTCGTATGGCGGCTTCATGACCACCGCCGTGCAAGTCGAAGATCAGGAAGCGCTTGAGCGTGGTGAAGTGTCGCAGCGGCTCTTTGGTGCCAGTATCAACGTCGTAGGTGTCATCAACTTCCAGACGTTTCTGGAGCGTACCAGCGGCTATCGGCGCAAACTCCGCGAAGTGGAGTATGGACCGCTGACCGATCCGGACTTCCTCAACAGCGTGTCGCCTTTGCTGCGGAGCGACAAGATCAATGTGCCCATGCTGCTTGCCCACGGCGCAAATGATCCACGCGTCCCAGTGACCGAAGCCATGCAGTTGGCCGAGGCGCTCATGCGTCGAGGGATGGACCCCGAGCAAATCTACTTCGATGACGAAGGGCACGGCTTTGCGAAGTTGGAGAACCGCTTGCTCTTCGGCAAGCGAGCCAGCCGCTTCCTGAAGCAGCACATCGGGCAGTAGTTGCTGTGTTCGAGTGGGGGCATCGCAAGGTCACGAGTCAGGCACAAGACTTGGCTGCGAGACTTTGCCAACAACTTCTCAACAAACAAAGCGACACAACCATCGAAATCCTGCTAAAACCGTGCGTAGGTCTGATCGAAACTTGACCTAAAGCCTTGTAAAACCTATCCTCCTAATCTTGATTGCGGGGTGGAGCAGCCCGGTAGCTCGTCGGGCTCATAACCCGAAGGTCCTAGGTTCAAATCCTAGCCCCGCTATTGCCGGGCCGGCTGCGAAAGCAGCCGGCCCTTTGGTTTTCAGCCCACCCTCTAGTTTGGGCCGTCGAGAGACCTCGGCGGCGTTTTCGTGTTTTGGCCCACGTACCGCCAGGTTTGGCGACGTGGCCCAACGCGGGCCAGGTCTCTGCCCGTCCGCCCGCCATAACCGGCGACCGCCCGTCCGGGAGCCTGCGGGGTCGATTCGGGCCCAAAGTCTCTCCAGGTCTCTCGTAGCTCCGGTCGCGGGTTAAGTGGTGATCTCGACCGCGTAGGTAGCGCAAGCCCGACTGTTGCGACTTCTATGCTCGTGTTGCGGTGCTCCGCTCGCGCGCTGCCGGTTGATGGCGCGCAGGCCGCGCGGCGTTTGCATAAAGGGACCCAAGACGACGCCGTGATGGTCGCGGCGATATCCATTGAGCCGGGCAGCCCGCGGGAGAACGCATACGCCGATAGCTTCAACGGCAAGCAGCGCGACGAGCGGCTCAACGGCAAGATCTTCCAATCGCGAAAGGAGGCCAAGATGCTTTTCGAGTCGTTGCGGAAACGCTCGAGTTTGATCAGTGCACACTTCGTCTTGGGCTACAGGCCGCCAGCACCGGAGACGATCGCTGCTGGCCCGACCAGCGCTAAGCTCAAGATGGTTCGGTAGCGGCGTGCATCAGCCCCAACCCTCGGATTGGAATCTAAAACGTCATACTTGGGAACGTCAATTCAAGACAAACACTATGAAAACACGATTCATTGCCCTCTTCGCTTTCGCATGCTCGCTCGCCCTTTCGTCGGCATCGCATTCGCAAGCTCAGACAACAGCCCCCGTTAAAGTCACGCCGGAGACCTACATTCACGCGGAGTGCGATCGGCAGTTTGGCGACGTCGTCAAAATGGCGGGCGGTGTCAATCGTCTGTTTCACTTCCGGAGTCCAACCCCGCTTGACAAACAGAACATCGTGCGGATGAACCGGGACACCCTTTACTCGATGGGAGTAGTGGATACCTCCAAAGGAGCCACCATCACCGTTCCGGAACTGCCGAAGGATCGATATGCCTCGGTCTATCTCGTGGACAATGACCACTATTGCCCCTCCGTAATTTACACGGCAGGCAAGCACGAACTGCCTCGGGAAACTAAATACCTTGGCATCGGCGTGCGGATCCAAGTTTTCAATCCCAAAGACGCGGACGAAATCGCCCTCGTCAATAAGTTGCAGGATCAGTTCATCATCGAGGCTGGCAACGCCGACTCGCCGCCGGCATTCAAGTGGGATCGTGAATCGCTCAAAGCACTGACCGCGCAGTATGAAAAGGATTCGACGGCCTATAGCAGTTGGAAGGGCATGATGGGGCCTCGTGGCAAAGCGGACGAGAAGACCCGTCACATCGCGGCGGCGGCAGCATGGGGGCTTTTCCCGGAATGGGATGCCACCTACCTGAACTACAGCGGGGGGCATGATCCGAAGGATTGCTACAAGGCCACTTACAAGGTGCCAGAAAACAACGCTTTCTGGTCCATCACAGTGTACGGCAACGACGGCTTCATGAAGAGCGAGAACAACATTGTTAATTCCTCGAACGTGAAGCTGAATGCCGACGGCACGTTCACCGTGTATTTCGGATCGAAGGAACTTTGTGGCGACCTTCCGAATCGGTTGGATGTGACCGAAGGCTGGAACTTCCTCATGCGGGTCTATCGTCCTGGCGGGTCGGTGCTGGACGGAAGCTACAAAGTGCCCCAAGCTGAGACCGTCGGAAGTGCAGGGAAACAACATTCTGGTTTTGCTTCACCAGCGGATTTTGGCGTCACGGATTACGCTTACAAAGTCTCGGAGACCGATTTCAATGTCAAGCGAAGCCTTGCCAAAGCAGGCATCAACGAGTGGGCGCATCAGCGTGATGTCAGCGACGTCAAGACACAACGAGTCATCCGGGAGAATCAGGATGTCATCTATTCCAGCGCCGTCGTCGACGTCCGTGAGGGAGCGACTGTTTCCGTACCGGTAAGCAAGACGTATCAAATCATCGAGGTTATCGATCAGCAAAACTACATTGTCGATGTGGTGTATCCCGGCAAGAGCCTCACCATAACGCCAGACAATCTGACTTACGGCAACTACGTTTACCTAATCATGCGCATACGAACACTTCCGGATTCGGAAGGTGGAATCGAAGCCACCCGCAAACTTCAGGGGATGGCAACCATCGAGGCGAAGTCCGCCGTCCCTTATACGACTCCTGATATTGTGATCGATCAGGCGAAGATGGAGGCGATCCGTACGGCGCTGATCAAGGACGTTCAGGCCGGAAAACTGTCAGACACCAGCAGGAGCCAAGGCGGACCGTACCAGACCGACCCGCAGCCTCATCTCTATGCCACCGCATACGGCTGGGGTGGCCTGTCTGTCGAACACGCGGCGTATGTTCCGATAGACAACCGCATGGAGGTCAGGGAAGGTAAGGCTGCGCCATCGAGTATCACGTTCATGCCGCCGGAAATCGATTATGACCGAGGCGGTTTCTGGTCGATCACCACCTACAACAGTGATGGCTGGCTGGCCATGGACAAGGCAGCAATTTCTAGTTCGACGGCGATCCCCAACGCAGATGGCTCCTACACGATTCGGTTCAATTCTCCGGGCAGCCCAAACAACGTCGAGACACCTTCACCATTCACCGCGCTACTGCGAATCTACGTTCCCAAGTCAAAGGAGAGTGCGATCCGATATCTAAAGATTGCAAGCAAAGAGTTGGTAATCAAGTAAACTTTTGTCCTGAGCTCGCAAATCATGCCGAACAAATCCATTGCATCGGAACCGAGGGCCACGCAGTTTGTGAAATCAAAGCTGCAGCAAGCTTGACGAAAAGTCCCGTCACATCGCGCCTGCGCGCGACCGACACGGATTTGAAGTCGGACCTCCGCCGGCGCGCCGAGACGCATCTCGCCACGTCTCGGTCTCTCTTAACCGATATCAAAAAGGTGCCTTTCCAGATTCCCAGAAACGGCGAGCAACGGCCATATCTACCCGGGTCTCTCGGGCACTGCGGAACGCGACTACGCATCCACTATTCGCATAACCCCCGGGTCGCAAGACTCGGGGGTTGTCGTTTTGAGTATTGGGCTTCGGTCGCCGAACTCGCTGGCCCACCGATTCCTCACCGACGGAGGCAATGCACCTCGAGCTCAATCTCGATCATGAACTCGGGCAGGGCCAGACCTTTGACCTCCAGCCAAGTCCCCGTGGGATACCCGGTGCGGTACACGCTCGCGCGGTGTTCGGAAATCGCCAGAAAACCCGACATGTTCGTCGTGAAGATGTTCTCGACCACCACATCCTCAAACGTGCAGCCGTAGTGCTTGAGCACCTTGTCGAGGTCGCCGTAGCAGTTGAGCATCTGCTGGCGAAGATCACCCACGGCGGTGGGCTTGCCCTCGTCGTCCATGCTGACGGCGCCAGAAATAATGAGCCGGTCACCAACTCGGATCGCATGCGTGTAGCCGTACTGATCTTCGACCTGCGGCCGCAACTTGAACGACTCACGCGCGAGCGTACGGGAAGATGAACTGCCGGCACACCCTGCGAGCAGGAAGGGGATGAGGAACAAGAGAGACACGAGAATGCCGTGGCGATGGTTCACGAGAGGCTCCTGATCTTCGGAGTGGTCATTCGGACAATAAGCACCCGGGATTGGGCGGCAGTATAGATTGACGCCGCCGGTGCAGGGTGGAGACCGCGGGATGAAGTGCCTGCCGGAACCGTGGCGTAGATGCGGAGACTCTCCTGACCTTTCCCCCGCTGCTTGAGTCAGCCTTCCCAACGGGCCGCGACGCATTTCGCCATGTCGTCTCGGTCTCTCTTCATCGATGCACAGAAGTGCTTCAGCGACAAGATTGCATTACGAGGCGGTCCGGTTGGCGATGTTGCCCATGATGACACCCATCATTCTGACCCGACCCCAACGCGGGAGCGGCTTGAGCAACCATTCCAGCGTCTTTGACAGCCATCCAGGTCTTACTATTGATCGCTTACCGAGCGCGGCAAGGGTGGCGGACGCGACTGCGGCTGGCTTCTGGGCCATGCCTAGTTTTATACCTGCACGGGCGGCGAAGCCGCTGTGAATCGGGCCAGGTGCACAGGCGAGCACCGCGACACCGTGCGGTTTGAGTTCATGATGCAACGCCTTGGCGAGTGATTGCACATAGGCCTTGGTCGCGGCGTAGTTGGCCGCGTGCGGCACGCCTTTGAAGCCGACGAGCGAACTCATGAGCACGATGCCGCCACGACGCTGCGCAGCGAAGCGACGCCCGAAGTGCCAGGTCAGCTCCATGAGCGAGCGGCAGTTGACGTTGACCATTGAGGATTGGGCAGAAAGATCGCTCTCGATGAACGGCCCGGTATATAAGACAATTCCTCGGATGGTTCTCACTTCATTTATGGCGAGTATGGTTCGGGCCTAGACAACTCCTCTCCGCAATACAATTTTTCCTGCTCGGCTTGACTTCGATCAATCTCCATCCGACACTACTATGCCCTATATCCCGCTGTCTTTCGTGATCCAATCCATGCACCTTAAAGCACTCAAATCACCCAAAGCCAAAGACGCCAAGAGCGTCCGGGTGATTGCTTTCGCTGTGCTGGTTGTGGGGTAGTACCCAGCCAAAGCCCAAGCGTTGTAGCAAACCCGGTCGATGCCGGGTTTTTTTCATTGCAGCCTGCTTCTATGGAGTTCTCATGTCCAACCCAATGTCCAACTTGATGTCCACCGTATCGAACCCCGTTCAAGCGTCCGATCCAGTCAGTGGCACCTGCCCGGAATGTGAGGGTGCCGTTCCCTTCGCCCGCGCTCCGCTCGCAGCCCAGGTCGCGCGCTGTCCGGGTTGTGGCGTCGAACTCGAAGTGACAAGTATCCAGCCACTCACGCTCGAACTCGCGCCCCAGGTGCAGGAAGACTGGGGCGAGTGAATTAGCGCGATCGTCTCACTGAACTTCACCAAGCCTGCGCCAGGAGTTTTCATAATGAATGTGGCTATCCTCCATACTCGACTTCGCATCGAAGAGCGGCTGCTCAGCGATGCACTCGCCGCTCGCGACGCGACCGTCGAACTCATCGATCTCCGGACGGTTGTCTTTGATCCCCGCGCTGACCAGCGTTGGCGAGGCTTCGATATCGTCCTTGATCGCTCCGTCTCCTTGACAGCATCCCTGACCGCAGTGCGAATGATCGAGCACCTGGGTCTGCGTTGCATCAATCCCGCTGCTGCCATCGAACTTTGCAGCGATAAACTTCGCACATCGCTTGCGCTCGAGGCTGCCAGCGTGCCCACTCCCCGCACTCTTGTCGCAACCTCGCCCGAATCCGCTTTGGAAGCCATCGAGATGCTCGACTATCCGGTTGTACTCAAGCCCACGATTGGTTCCTGGGGACGTCTGGTCTCCCGCATCAACGATCGCGATGCCGCCGAAGCGATCATTGAGCACCGCGACACGCTGGGCTCAGTCAACCACCACGTCTACTACGTCCAGGAGCACATCGACAAGCCGGGGCGCGACATTCGCGTCTTCGTCGTTGGCGGGCGTGCCATCGCCGCGATAACTCGCACCAGCCAACACTGGGTCACCAACACCGCACGCGGCGCCCGTGCCGCAGGCTTTGCGATTCCCGACAGTCTCGCCGATATATGTATCCGCGCGGTTGAGAGTGTCCAAGCCGATGTAGCCGCCGTCGATATCTTGGAGTGCCCACGACGCGGGTTCCTTGTCAACGAGATCAATCACTCGATGGAGTTTCGAAACAGCATCGAGACAAGCGGTGTCGACATTCCAGGGTGCGTCGCGGAATACGCGATCAGCCTCGCTTCCAAAAAAACACACGCAGCACCTTTCTCGCGGGGAGGAGTGAGTGAGCAGTGAACGCCGACGGGTTTCGATCATCGGAGCGAGTGGATACACCGGCGGAGAACTCCTGCGCCTCCTGCTCGATCATCCCGGCGTAACCGTCGAGGCGGCAACGTCGCGAGCCCTCACGGGCCAGCCGCTGCATCGTTCGCATCCCAACCTCCGCGCCAGGTCGCAGTTGTTGTTCACAACGCCCGACACTGTTGGCCCCAGCGACGTTCTCTTTCTGTGCATGCCCCACGGCTCGGCAGCCAAGGAAGTCGATCGCTGGATGAGCCTGGCACCTTTGGTCATCGACCTCTCCGCAGACTTTCGATTGCGTGAACCCTCGGCTTTCAAGCAGTGGTACGAGCAGGATCATCCCGCTCCAGCACGTCTCACAGAGGCGATATATGGCCTGCCCGAACTTCGGCGTGATGCGATGCCGGGTGCGCGGCTGATAAGCGGTGTTGGTTGCAACGCCACGTCGATGAACCTCGCGCTCCTGCCCTTGGCGCGTGCGGGGCTGATCGACCGTGCGATCTGCGATATCAAGGTCGGCTCTTCGGAGGCTGGGGCAGAACTGTCGCCAGGATCACATCACCCTGAACGTAGTGGTGCCGTTCGTACCTACGCACCAGTGGGTCATCGCCACGAAGCCGAGGTCATTCAAGAACTTGGCCCGCTCAATCTTCAAACCACGATCACCGCAATCGAAATGGTTCGCGGCGTGCTCTGCACTGCCCACGTCTTGCCGACCCGTCGTGTGGATATGAAAGAACTATGGCGACTCTATCGTGCTGCATACGGCAGTGAACCATTCGTGAGGCTAGTCGCCGAGCGAACTGGTCTCCATCGTTTACCAGATCCCAAAATCCTCGCGGGAAGCAACTATGCGGATGTTGGATTCGATGTCGACGAGCGTTCGGGCCGCATCGTTGCATGTTGCGCGATCGATAATCTTATGAAGGGTGCAGCTGGCTCCGCCGTGCAGTGCATGAACATCGCGCTGGGACTGCCCGAAACACTGGGTCTGACATTTTCAGGGCTGCATCCGTGCTAGATTCCTCCTTGAGCATCACCATGAATACCACTGCTTCTCCACTCATTGTCATTAAAATCGGTGGCGGTAAGGGCATCGATGTTCTGCCGCTGCTCACAGAGATTGCCGAGTTGGTTCGTTCTGGAACGCGGGTTGTGCTCGTCCATGGCGGATCGCACGAGACCAACACGATTTCAGATTTGCTCGGCCATCCGCCACGCTTCTTGACCAGTCCATTGGGCCATACAAGCCGCCGCACCGATCAGGCCACGCTCGATATTTTCAAGATGGTCTACTGCGGCAAGATCAACAAGGGGATTGTCGAACACCTGCGACGGCATGGCATCGATGCCGTCGGTCTCAGTGGCATTGATGGCGGTCTCTGGCAGGGCAAGCGCAAGGACGCAATTCGTTCGGTCGAAGAAGGACGCGTGCTGATCGTTCGCGACGACCTCACAGGCACCGTGGATCATGTCGACGCAAGGCTGCTCAATCTGCTGCTCAATGATGGTCGCACACCCGTGCTCTGTCCGCCCGCAGTCACCGAAGATGGCATCGCCATCAATGTCGATGCAGATCGTGCCGCAGCCCGCACCGCTATCGCGATGGGTGCGAGCGAGTTCCTGCTGCTGAGCAACATTCCAGGCGTACTGCGCGATCCATCCGACAACCATTCATTGATTGCGAATGCCAACACCGTTGGTCTGAGCGTCGTTCGAGCCGCCGCACAGGGACGCATGAAGAACAAAGTCATGGCGGCCCAGGACGCAGTCACAGGAGGAGTGCAGCGCGTCGTCATCGGCTCGGCAAATGGCGAGAACTCGATTGCTCGCGCTCGGTCCGGAGCGGGAACAATCTTCGAGGCGGTGCTTGTATGACGCAGTTGCCAGACTCAGTACGCTTCCTCCACGATCTGGTCGCCATCGCAAGCGTCGCTCCAGATGAGGCAATCGCAGTTGATCTGTTCATCACGCAGGCCCGCTCCCTGGGCATGCAGGCGTTTGTCGATGAAGCAGGTAATGCTCACGCCCTGCGAGCAACTTCTGAAACACAAAGCCAGCCTCACATTGAAATTGCTTTGCTCGGACACATCGATACCGTGCGTGGCGACATCCCAGTCCGCATCGAGCATGGCATCCTGCATGGAAGAGGCAGCGTCGATGCCAAGGGTCCGCTTGCCGCGATGCTATTCGCTGCTTCAGCGGTGAATCTGCCATCCAACGTCACCGTTCGCGTGATTGCCGCAGTGGGCGAAGAGACGCCCCTCTCGCCTGGTGCTCGACACCTCGCTCAAACGCTTTGCCCCCGTGCCTGCATCATCGGTGAGCCAAGTGGTTGGAACGGCGTGACCTTGGGGTATAAAGGTCGTCTGATCATGCACGCGAGCCTGCTTAGGCCCAGCGGTCACAGCGCAGGCCCGCACGGCTCGGCATCAGACGCAGTCGTGGCATTCTGGCAGGACGTGCTGGCATTCACGAGCGGCATCAACGCGGGTCATACTGGCGCGTTCGAAACCATCCAGGCAAGCATCCGCTCCTTACGCGATGAAAGCGATGTGATGCAGGATGGTGCCTATCTGACGGCTGGATTTCGTTTGCCGAGTTGGATGTCGCCACAGCAACTCGAATTGTGCCTTGAAACTATTGCAGATCGCAGTCGCGTCACTGCACACTTCAAAGGTCACGAGCACGCCTTCGCGACTGACCGCAATGATCCCGTCGTTCGCGCGCTGTCGTGCGCGATTCGTGCCCAGAGTGGTTCCCCACACCCCAAACTCAAGACAGGCACATCAGACATGAACGTGGTGGCTCCGATCTGGAATTGCCCGATCGCCGCCTATGGGCCTGGCGATAGTTCGCTCGATCACACACCAACCGAACACTTGCAACTCGACGAGTATCTGCGATCAATCAACGTGCTGACGAAAGCAATCCAACTGCTAGCCACCGAACTCACGGCACCGCAGGGCGAACTCTCGCTCGCGCCGACAAACTCAGTTAGTTGATTGATCCTTGCGTGTCCCAAGACACCATCAGACCTCACCCCAAATGGTTAAAGTCAGCATGACGCCCATCGGTATCCGTCACTGTATCAGCGCTACTTCAGTCCGGATACGCTCGCCCTCCATGGCTGTTTTGATTGCTTCGCAAAAGTTGGCCAAGACGTTCGGCACTAAGTCGCTCTTTCGCGATGTTGCATTGTCGTTGCATGATCGTGAGCGGCTGGCGCTCATCGGGCCCAATGGCTCGGGCAAGTCCACGTTGTTAAAGATTCTCGCCGGGCTGGTTTCGGTCGACGAAGGACAGATCAGCCTTCGCAAAGGCGTCCGCATCGCCTATGTCGCTCAGAAGGAGGACTTTCCCGAAGGCTCAACCGTGCTCTCCGCGATTATCCGTGCATTGATGGACGCAGTCCATGCCGGAGAGATCGCCCATGTCCACGACGAGCACGAGGCGTTGATGGCTGCGGAACTGATCCTGGGTCGTCATGGCATGACCAACTTCGAACAGCCTACCAGTCTCCTCTCGGGCGGGCAGCGTAAGCGTCTGGCCATCCTGCGCGAACTCGCGATGGAGCCTGATGCGCTCCTGCTCGACGAACCGACCAACCACCTCGACTATGAGGGTGTCGAATGGCTTGAAGCAACTCTTAGAGCCGGGCCATTCGCGAGCATCGTCGTCACGCACGATCGCGAGTTTCTCGAAACCATCGCGACTCGAATCGCCGAGCTTTCTCGCCAATATCCCCAGGGCATATTCGCCGTCGAAGGAAACTACTCCGAGTTTCTTCGTCGAAAAACCGAGTTCCTCGATGGCCAGGCTCGCCAGGAGCAGGCCTTGGCCAATCAGGTTCGAGAAGACTTGCGCTGGCTGGGGCGCGGTGCGCAGGCCCGTCGCACCAAGTCCAAGAGTCGCATCGAGGCATCGTACGTGCGGATGGATGAACTCTCCGAACTCCGCGAACGCAATCTCGACGCGAAGCCAACCAGCATCGATTGGGGCGCGACCGGTCGCCTCACTCGAAAACTTCTCGTGGCTCGCGCAATCAGCAAACGCCTTGGCGACCGCCAGTTGTTCACGGACCTGGATATTGTGCTGTCGCCTGGCCAGCGCATCGGCCTCATGGGTCCCAATGGCTCTGGAAAGTCCACGCTCATCAAGGTACTGATGGGTGATCTCGATGCCGATCCACCATCGCCGCAAGCTCTCGCCGCCGCCGCACGCGCGACCGATGTTCCTCCAGGCACGCCCCCGCCCGGCACGATCAAGCCCGCCGACAACCTCCGCATCGTGCTTTTCTCGCAGCATCGCACAGAGATCGATCCTGCCCAGACGCTGGGCACCGCCCTGAGTCCGCACGCCGATAGCGTCATCTATCGCGGCGCAACCCTGCACATCAATACCTGGGCTCGCATGTTCCTCTTCTCCGCCGAGCAACTCAAGCAGCCCGTGCGTGCCCTCTCGGGCGGTGAGCAGGCCCGCATTCACATCGCACGGCTCATGCTCGAACCCGCCGATGTCCTGATTCTCGACGAACCAACCAACGATCTGGACATCCCCTCGCTCGAAGTGCTCGAGCAAAGCCTTGAGGAGTTTCCAGGCGCGGTCGTGCTTGTGACCCACGATCGTGCCATGCTTGCGCGAGTCTGCACGCACTTTCTCGCTCTTGATGGCCTCGGCGGTTCGGCCCACTACGTTGACTACACCCAATGGCAGACCGCGCAGCAGCGAGCTGCCGCTCCTAAGCCCGCCAAGTCCCCGTCAGAAAAATCCCTTCCAGACAATCGCCTCAAGCCCAGTGAATCTGATATCGATGCAGCCACACCATCCGCGGCCAAAAAAATTAAACTGGCGTACAAGGAACAACGCGAACTCGCCGAGATCGAGCCTGCGATCCTCGTAACTGAAGCCGAAGTGGTGGCGCTCGAAGCCAGACTACACGACCCCGATGTGGCAAACGACCACCGTACTCTGCGCGAAGCCGCGACCAAACTTGGCGTGGCCCAGGCCAAGGTCGCCAGCCTTTACGAGCGCTGGGCAGAACTCGAAGCACGCCAGCGTGGTGAGTGATCTCAGTGGGCTTCCATGAGATATTGGAATCTTCCAAACGAACGTCATGCTTGCACTACCAGAAACCCAACCCATCAGTCAGCAACCAATTGGTACGCTCTTAGCACAATCAGAATGAACTCAAAGACGAAACCATGACCGCAGCTGAAATCATTCTCTGGATACTTGGAATCTACCTTGGTTGTGGCACTTGCTTCGCGATTGCCTTCACACTGCGCGGTGCGAAGTCAATCGATCAATCCGCAAGCATCAGTCCACTCACCGTTCGATTGGCGTGGTTTCCCGGTGCCGCCGCTCTCTGGCCTCTCTTGCTCGCGAAGTGGCTCCAACATAAGGCAACTCAGTCATGACCAGATCACAAAGACGTGCGCACGCTATCGTCGCGCCGGTGTTGTTCCTTGCCGCTGCCATCGCGGCCTTTGCCTTATGGTTGTGAGACTAGAGGCACTTATCCCATGAGCAGTACCTACAGAATCGTGCAGTGGAACCGGCACAAGCGCGTCTATGACGTGGTGCTTGCCTGCGGCGTTGTGGTCCTGCTCGTCGTTTTCGTTGTCGTCAGTAAAATGGTTCTGACCGGTGAGCATGCTGTCTCCGACGAAGTGCTCATCTTGCGCGCACTAGGCATCTGCGCGATCGTTCTGCTACATGTCACGCTGCTCATCGGCCCCCTCGCGCGGCTCACGCCCCGTTGTGCAGCACTCCTCTACAACCGCAGGCATCTGGGCGTTACGACGTTCTGCCTCGCCCTCGCCCATGCTCTGCTCGCCACCATCTACTACGGCGGTTTCTCTGGCACGAATCCACTGCTCTCGATACTAAACTACGGCTCTTTTCGTTCTGTTAGCGCTTTCCCGTTCGAGTGGTTCGGTCTCCTCGCCCTGCTCATTCTCTTCGTCATGGCAGCAACCAGCCACGACTTCTGGCTTGTCAATCTCGGCGCAAAGTTCTGGAAGTGGCTGCATATGTCTGTGTATGTCGCATACGCGGCCATCGTCCTCCATGTCGCTCTGGGTGCTCTGCAAAGTGAGCGTCATCTCGTGCTTGCGATTCTCATCATCGCCGGCGCATTGCTGCTTGCCACGCTCCACGCCATCGTGGGGATACGCCAGTTGCGCGCGGATAGCCAACCAAGCCCCATCAACGATGAAGCCATCAAAGATGAAAACAACGATCAATGGATCGACGCCGCGTCCATCGACGAGATTCCCGAATCTCGTGCCAAGGTCGTCCATCTCGCGGGAAGCGAACCGATCGCACTCTTTCGTAACAACGACACATTCAGCGCAGTCACCAACGTTTGTGCCCACCAGGGTGGACCGCTGGGCGAGGGCAAAATCGTCGGCGGATGCATCACCTGCCCGTGGCACGGCTACCAGTACCTTCCCCACAACGGACAAAGCCCGCCCCCATTCGTCGAGAAGATCGCGACATATGAAGTCCGCGTTCGGGGTGATCGTGTCGAAGTCAGGGCGAAAGCGCTTCCACCAGGAACACCGGTGGTCCCTGCTCCCCGTACATGTGCCAAGCCATCCTTCTCAAGAGATCGCTCGAAGTCCGACGCAAATCCGCAGGAGTCTGGATCGTGACAGAGCAACCACCATCTGACAACATAGCAACTCAGAAACCCGATGAGTTTTACGTTGGCTATCTGCCTACGCCCGCGTCACATCTCAAGACCCTGCGCGTTCTTATCCCTGGCGTGGTCCTCGCGTTCTTGGCGGGCGTTGCAATCATCTCCTTCGTGCAGCGTGACCCAGGCAGCGCGGTGTGGCGTAGCCAAGTCGAAACCTTCGAGGGCATTGTTCGCACCGAGCCTTGGCCCATGCTTATCACCACCACGCCCGATGGACCGCGCGTGGTGCTGCTGGTCGAAGAGGGCAAGCATGGCGCTCAGCAACGCGTTGCCCCTTGGATTGGCCAGCATGTCGCCGCCAAAGGCTTGGTATTGACCCGAGACAGTCGCATCATTCTCGAACTCGTTCCAGACGACGATGCCATCGCCGCAGCAGCAGTACTGCAACCAGCGATAGTCGGGATAGCCGCACCCGACAATCTCGCCAGTGCCCTGCGCGTTTCGCTCCGAGGCGAGATCATCGACTCCAAATGCTACCACGGCGCCATGAAGCCAGGCGAGGGCAAAACCCACAAAGCCTGCGCCACGCTCTGCATCAGCAACGGCATCCCCGCCATGTTTATCGCAGAGGATGGTTCTGCCTACCTGCTTGCCACAGCCGACGGCGCGCCTCTCGACAAAGACACACTCTCCAAAATCGGCGAGCGCGTTGAGGTTCGTGGCGAGGTGACTCCCCTCGCCGACATGCGTGTGCTTCGCATTGAGCCTAGGTCAGTCAAGAGACTGTGATTAAAATGCGGCGAAAGGCGCTCCTCGCTTGATCTACTCAATCACTTCTTCGCATTGACGAGGGCTTTGAGTGATCCAAGCACCTTCTCCGCCGCTTCCCCTTCATACACCCGCTGCACATCGCCCACGCGCGTCGCCAGGTGTTCGCGCTTCGCGCCCCCAGCACCATCCAGTACCACCGTTTGAACGTCGCACGCCTCAATCTGGCTTCCGCCCAGCGTCCGGATCCTGAGCGTCAGCATGGCATTCGACAGCGGTGGTGGTGGGGGGGACGATGACGGGGGCGGGGGCGGGGGCGGCGGTGTCTGCCCCTCCGTTATAAACTGCACACCACCAGCCGACGTGTCGCACAGCAGCCCCGCCAACTCTCTCAGCCCTGCCAGTTCTCGCTCCAATGCCGCCCGCCACTCCTCGCCCACGGTCCATCCCCCGCTCGCCGCCCGCGCCAAGACCAGCACCATCACCCCATCGCGCTCGAACACTATCGATCCGACATCCGCCGAAGGCCCTTGCACCGTCCGTCCGCTGACATACCAGGACGCATCCTTCGCAAGCGATTCGATCGACTCACGAGACAACACCGCCTTCCTTGGCCCCCAGCGCAAGGCATCAATATCTGACTCAGAATCTTTCGGACTCGCCTCCCCTTTTCCCGCGCTCGCGAGTGCAAAGTACGTGCTCCCGCTAGCATCCGCCGCCGCACCGATCCGCAAAGTCTGCGACCACACGGTGTTCTTTCCATCCCCGCTCGTCGTAGCACTCTCAATCATCACCTCAGCCGCAGGCTTGGCAAATTGCTCGCTGGATACTCCTGCCTCGCTATCGATGAATCGTTCCGCAGAGAGTCGCGACAAACCATCCAGGAACGCTTCAACCCGCAGTCGATCCGCCGGAGCAGAGATCGGCTGCCTCAGACCCCACTTCCCCTCGCGGCGTTCGAGTCTCATTCGCTTCTCGCCGCTTTCGACCGTGATCGCCCGGACATTGCCCACCTGCACCAGCAGGGGACTTGCGCTCCGCCAAGCCCCGATAGAACTTCTCGCCAGCAGCCCGTTCCAATCGCCACTCGTGCGGCGTGCAATGACGCTGCCATCGCTGCTTTTTTCGCCCACGATCGACACACCGCCCAGCGAAGGCCACGCCACCAGCAAATCAAGTATCTGTTCCCCGCTCCTTGCATCGCCATATACGACTCGCAGCGAAGGTCCAGCCCATCCACTCTCCGGCACGGGCACAACCTCTGCACTCGCCAGGTCCGCCACCAATCGCGCAAACCCTCTTGCTCGTCCTGCATCCACAGGCCAGCGATTCGAAATGGCCTCCCCCGCGGCATCTTCCTCATAAATCCATAGATCCAGGTTGGCATCCAGGCGAACAACCGTGTCACACCTGACACACTTGCTCTCCGGGCTGACACCCGCACGAATCTCTCGCATTCGTACCGGATCAAACGATGCGAGCATCGAGTGCCGCGATGCGCCCTGTTCGCGAGTTATGCCAGAGAGCCCCGATGGTGTTGAGTACGCCCACAGTGTCAAAACACCCAGCACAATGGTCATACTCAACGACGCGACAGCGAGTCGGACTTGCATGCACAAGCGTACCGCCCTGTTGCTCGACAGAAGTAGCATTCTTGGGTCGTGCCGCGCCAGCACTTGACACTGAATCACCTAGTTCAACTACCAGGCCAGCCCGCTCGAATCCTTCACGCCCAGCGACTGGTAAATGTCCCGTGTTGCGGTCGACCGATTCAGCGTGTACAGGTGCAGCCCCGCCACGTTGTGGTCCAGCAGATCTCTGCACTGCTCCGTCGCCCAGTGCACACCAACTCGCCGCACACCCTCCGCGTCGTTGCCCGCGCGGAGAATCGCTCGCTGCAGCGGCGCCGGGTAGCGTGAACCAAGCGCAAGTTCCGCCATCCGTTTCATACCCTGTGCGCTCGTGATGGGCATGATGCCCGCGATGATCGGAATACGAATCCCCGCCAGTTCGCAGCGCGAGCGGAAGTCGTAGAAGTCGTGATTGTCGAAGAACAATTGAGTGATGATGAAGTCGGCACCGGCATCGACCTTCGCCTTCAAGTGGTCCAATTCCAACAGGCGATTGGGCGTCTCGGCGTGCCCCTCCGGATAGCCCGCCACTCCGATGCCAAAGCCCTTGGCATGCGGGTGCCCCCCCAGCCCCCGTTCATTAAACCGCTTGATCGTCTTGACTACGTCCGCCGCGTAGCGGTAGTCCTTCCAGGCTCCGTCCGTGCCCGCCAACTCCCTGGGCACATCACCCCGCAGGGCCAGAATATTCCCGATACCCGCCGCGGCGTATCGCTCCAGCACATGCTCGAGTTCTCCGGTCGTGTGGCAGACACCAGTCAGGTGCGGCATGGGGTCAAGCGTCGTGGTGGTCCGGAGTTTGACGACCAGGTCATGGGTGACATCGCGGGTGGTCCCGCCCGCCCCGTAAGTGACAGACACGAAAGAGGGGCGGAGTTCTTCCAGCAGTCGAATCGACTCAAACAGTTCCTCCGCTGCCACAGGGTTTTTGGGAGGGAAAAACTCGAAGGAGACGGTTCGAAGCCGAGATTGAAAGTGTTCGCCAAGGTGCATGAGGACCAGTCCAACCAATTCTTCAGTTCGTTCTCCGGGAGGCGTGTGAGAACATCGAACCAACCCACAAGAGACAAACAAACTTAGCACCCATGGAGCATCCACTTCCATAAAGGTGCCTTCGCAAGTCTGCCAATCGACCTTCTGCCAAACCAATAGGACCACCGGGTGGTTCTGTCTCCAGAAAAAACAACGCTCGTGCCAAGGCACGAGCGTCGGAAGAATCCAGAGTTTCAAGATCCAAGAGTGATCAGAAAAGATCAGAAAGAGTTAGAACGGAGCACGCATACGGAAGTTTTCGTCAACTGATGGAGCAACGATAACTTCTGCATCGGGCCGAAGATTCGGGATATCCACGCCCTTCAGGCCACCAAAGGTCCACTGGAACCTGCCGTGACGCTGATTGTTGGCCAGACCATCGACGGGTGCTTCCCAATCACGAGGAACGTAACTGATGAACTGAGGTGCCCATGTTCCGGTGCCGATATTGTTGCCTCCCAGAGTCGTCTTGTTGGTTGCCACGACGTTCACTGAGGCATCGAAACAGGCCAAAGGCTGACGAGTAGTTGGGAAGGTGTAGTGGTACTCACGCTTGCTGCCGAACTTGTGGCGAGCCTGGGCATCGAAAACCGCAACCTTCTGCGAAGGGAAACGAACATCGCCCCACTTGCGCTTGCCCAGCACATTGCGCCCGCCTGGAACGGCGTACTGATTGTGCTGCCCGCCCTGCGAAACCGTCGCCCCTGCAACAGCTCCATAGTCAGGAGAAAAACTTGCGGGCACATACGTGTAACTGGAGCTGTAGGGCCAACGCGCGTTTGAAGCCTCGGCAGGATCTTCCTGATAGGGAAGGAATGCCCCCGCTTCAAAGCCAGTGACATCTTGCCAGAGCAGCCGATACCGATCCTCAGGGGAAACGACAAGCTTGGCTGGCAATCGCTGGTCGATATAGTCCTGGAAGATCAGGTGCGTGTACAGAATGTGCGGAATCCAGCCAGTGATGATTGGGAAGTTGTCGCGGCCAGTGCGGCGACGGATGATGTTGACCGCCTGCAAAGCAGCCATGTCCGTGTCCGATGTCGAACTCATCGCCGCACTGCGAATATCATTACCGATAATTTCACCACCAAATCGGTTACTTGGCTCAGCAGCGGTGCCATCCGTCCGCCATGTGAACGACCCCGCGCGATCCGCGAAGTCCGTCGCGTAGGAAGCCATGGAAATGTTCAATTGCTTGAGATTGTTGGAGGAGATCAGCAGACGGCCATTCTCACGCCACTTGCCCAGAGCGGGCAGTAGCAGACTGATGAGCAGAGCGATGATCGCAATCACCACCAGCAACTCGATCAGTGTGAACGCCCGCTGCTTTCCAAGCTTCACGTTGCCAATCTTCACGCCACCGTTTTCTCCACGCTGGATAAACTTGGACACGTTGGACACGACCTTCAATTCAGCAATCATGACACGGTTCTCCACGGTCTACTCCTCACGGGCTTCTCGATGTATGCCCTGACTGGACCAACTTGACCTCGCCAAACTGATCCTGATCCTCGCAATCTTTCGACATTGCCGCGTAGCGGAAACAAGAACGAACAATCTGTGACTTCAAAGAGTGGCCCGATGTCTTCGCAAACTAGTTGGCCGCCCAAACTAGAAGACAGCCCAAACAAGTCACTTCTTCCGAATATCCCACAGACCTCTGACTGGTAGTCTTTTTCACGTTCGCATCATGTGCGGTATACGCCGACTAGACATCCCATCCAGACCAAGATCGGCGATCCTCGCCGAAACTTCAAAACATCTCCAAAGTCCTATCCCAAACTTCTGCAACGCGCCATCAAGCACGCTCAGTTCAAACAGTCGAAATCAGTCAAACCAACTCAAAAAACCAATTCGAACAAACTACAAACGCAAACTAAAAAACAGGCTTGGCCTCAGCAGGCTCGATCCAGCCTACCCATCCAAACAAAATACTCGTTATACATCCAGCACTTACACGAGCCACTTTCGAGACCATCCAGATCGAAACCACTCGACGGGGCCATTGGTCAGGGTTTCAACTCGACGTGCACGCTCCATGCAATCGCCCTAGCAGCACCCTCCAACAACGCAAGCCTGCGACAGAACAGGCATTTCCGTATCAAAAACGCTTAGTCGTGCATCACGCTCAACCAAGCCAGAATACCCAAACCAGACGAATGAAAACCAGATAATCCAAACAGTCATCCGTAAAGTATCGCAGCACGCGGACCATTTGTCAAGATTCTGTTTCGATCCACGTAACGCTCCGGTTCCAGAAATTCTGCAAATACTCTTTGTGGCCCAGCACGCGACAGCAACGACCTCCGTCACTTTGCTTCCCATCTCAAACGCAAATCCCCAACCCCATTCCCAAAACGAACCTCTAGAACGGAGGGCGAGCCCGAAAGTCCAAGTCCACCGCAGGCGTTGTAATGACCTCCGCGTCCGGCCTCAGGTTGGGAACATCCACGCCTTTCAGACCGCCATAGGTCCACTGGAACCGACCATAGCGAGAGCCAGCAGGCAGGTTGTCCGGCGACGCTTCCCAGGGCCGAGGTAGGTAGTTGATCGTCTGCGCCTGCCAGACATTGGCGTTGGTTGCGTTGGCATATGCACCAAGCGTTGTCTTGTTGGTCGTCACCACGTTGTTCGAGTTGTCAAACATCTGGAGCGGCTGCTTAGTTGTAGGGAAAGTGTAGTGATACTCGCGCTTGGCACCAAACTTATGGCGTCCCTGACCGTCGAAGAGAAACACCTTCTGCGAGGGATATCGCACATCGCCCCACCTGCGCTTGCCCAGCACATTCCGAGAGGTTTCACTTGGAACTTCGTAGAAATAGTGGGCTTGCGGACTCTGAGACACGGTCTGAAGCGACGCGCTGCGACGGATATCTGGCGAGTACGAAGCTGGCACAAACTGGTAGGATGAACTGTACGACCATCGCCAATTGCTCTGGTCGGTGCCCGCCTCCTGATATGGCAGATACACGTTCGCGCGGAATCCAATCACATCTTGCCAAAGCAGCCGGTACCGATCTTCTGGCGACACCACCAGTTTCGCCGGCAAACGCTGATCGATAAAGTCCTGAAGAATCAGGTGAGAGTACAGAACGTGGGGAATCCAACCAGTGATGATTGGAAAATTGCTCTGACCAGTGCGCTTGCGGATGATGTTCACGGCTTGGAGCGCCGCCATAGGCGTGTCTTCAGTGGCCCCGATCGCCGCAGTGCGAATATCGTTCCCAATCACTTCGCCACTGATCGGGCGGCCGGCTGTCCATGAGAAAGACGCCACCTTGTCTTGAAACTGCGTGGCATAGGTCGCGCTGGCAGTGCCCAACTCACGCATGTTGACTTGGCTAATCACAAGTCGCCCGGTTTCTCGCCACTTCCCCAGCGCCGGCAAAAGCAGACTGATCAGCAACGCGATGATCGCGATCACCACCAGCAATTCAATCAATGTAAAACCCCGAGCCGACTCCCGATTTTGCCTGAGCATTCGATATCTCCGAAGCGAAGACCCCCAACAACAAATATCACAACCCACTAGCCGCCCTGCCCACCGCCTTGCGAACCCAACGAGATTCGTCGCGAGCATCGCGCGGTCAACAGCCCGAAACACGCATGGCGGTGCCAGACACCGCTCTTCACGCCACTACAACTAGTATCCCACAATTTCCCCAAACTGTCAAGACCAAATCATGGGGCCACAAAGGTCCGCCCAACAAAAAAATGAAAACGCCGGGCAGACAGCCCGGCGTTCGTAAATTATTCGGGTAATCTCTGTCCGGCCAGTCGTTGATCAATCAGACCACCGACCGCAACATTCCAGTCCCAAATTGGCACCGATCCAGCACCACCTCAATATCGGTAGTGGTCCGGCTTATAGGGTCCATCCACCGGCACATTCAGATACTCGGCCTGATCCTTCGACAGTACTGTGAGCCTTACGCCCAGTTTCTCCAGATGCAGCCGAGCGACCATCTCATCAAGTTTCTTGGGCAGGACATAGACCTTCCCCTTTTCATACTTGATGCCGCTCATGGTGGTCTTGTTGTTGGCGCTCGCCCACAGGTCAATCTGCGCAATCGTCTGGTTGGTGAACGAACTGCTCATCACAAACGACGGGTGCCCGGTCGCGCAGCCCAGATTCATCAGTCGGCCTTCCGCAAGCACCAAAATGCTCTTCCCGCTCTTCTTGAACAGGAACTCGTCGTACTGCTCCTTGATGTTGATGCGAGCAACAGTGCCCGCCTTCGCGGCGTTGTAGAGGCTGGCCATGTCGATCTCGTTGTCGAAGTGGCCGATGTTGGCGACGATCGCCTTGTCCTTCATCTTGCGCATGTGATCGACATCAATCACGTTCTTGTTGCCCGTCGCAGTGATGAAAATATCCGCCGTCTCCAGCACATCGTCAAGCGTCGTGACCTGATACCCCTCCATCGCGGCCTGCAAAGCATTGATGGGATCGATCTCGGTGACGATTACGCGCGCGCCCTGACCACGCAGCGCCTGAGCGCAGCCCTTGCCCACGTCGCCATAGCCCAGCACGATCGCGACTTTGCCGCTGAGCATCACGTCGGTGGCGCGGTTGAGGCCGTCCACCAGCGAGTGCCGGCAACCGTACAGGTTGTCAAACTTGCTCTTAGTAGCGCTGTCGTTGACGTTGATGGCCGGGATGTGCAGTTCCCCCTTCTTCTCCATCTCGTACAAGCGATGCACGCCCGTGGTGGTTTCTTCCGAAACGCCCTTGATGCCAGCGAGCATCTTGGTGAAGCGGGTCTTGTCCTTGCCCTGCTCGCTCTTGAGCAGTTCCAGAATCACACCCCACTCTTCCGGATCGTTCTTGGCGTTGAAGGCCGGTACCTTGCCCGCCTTCTCAAACTGCGCACCCTTGTGGACAAGCAGGGTTATGTCGCCGCCGTCGTCCAGGATCATGTTGGGGCCATCGCCCTTGGGCCACATCATCACCTGATTCGTGCACCACCAATATTCGTCAAGGGTTTCGCCCTTCCACGCGAAGACCGGAATGCCCGCGGGCTCAACGACTGTGCCATTGGGCCCGACAGCAACCGCAGCCGCCGCCGAATCCTGCGTGCTGAAAATATTGCACGAGCACCAGCGCACTTCTGCGCCAAGGTCAAGCAGCGTCTCGATCAGCACCGCCGTCTGCACCGTCATGTGCAGGCTGCCCGCGATCTTCGCGCCCTTGAGGGGCTTGGATCCCTTGTACTTTTCACGCAGCGCCATCAGCCCGGGCATCTCGTGCTCGGCAAGCCGAATCTCCTTGCGCCCCAACTCAGCAAGATTCAGGTCCTTGACCTTGAAGTCGTGCGACACTTTCGAGGGTGTCACCTTGGCCACAAACTTGTCACCCTTTGAGGAACGAGCAAACTTCGTCATCGAAAAGACTCCATACCAAATCAACTTGATCGGAGCCTCAGCACGCGTCGGGTGGACTCACCCTTGGCCAAGGCAGAAAGTCAAAGTATCGCCCGACCAATAGCCCATATGGACTAGTTGCCCATGCACGATAGATCGACCTATTCGACATAATTCTAGACTCAGATTCTATATAGAGTTGCCCGCAGACACGATTCCCAGGCGTTACATACCTTCTGCAACGGGCACGGATTCATCGCTTTCGCCCGAGAATCCCAGTTGAGACCTCTCCAAATCTTCCAGCCAAATCACGGCATGATTGGTTCACTTGACCTGTTGACGCTCCGGCAACGCAGCCAGCGAACCAATCCACGCCCGGCACGCCTCGCCAGCCTTGGTTGCAAAGGTGGGGTCAGTCCAAATGCCGAAGTGTCCTGCTCCATGCATCGTTTGAAGCCTGGCGACGCCCGCCATCTCGATGGCTCGCGCATCATCAATAGGGCACACGCCATCAGCATCACCATGCAGCAGCAAAATAGGCACGCCTCGTTTCGCGACCTCCTCTGCCAGAACAAGCCGATCAAATCGCCCGTCGCGTTCTCGGGCAAGCACAAGCCCTGATGCCATCCCTCCCGCATCCACCCCTATGCACGCCAGCGCCGCACCAAGCGTGAAGCGGTGGGGGAGTCCTTGTTGGGCGAGCACCGCGCGTGCTGGCGTCAAGCCATCGCGAGAGACCGCTTCCGCAATAACACCGATCACACCAACGCCCCTCTGCTCACGCGCGGCACACGCGATGCTGATACCCGCGCCCATCGACCAGCCATACAAAATCACGCCAGTGAGCGTCCCGTGCGGATCTTCCCCCCGTCCGACTGCTTGCTCAATCAATGCCGCAAGCGACTCTGGCTCTCGAATGCCCAGCGTACAGGTGCCGCCCGCGTCGCCATGCCCAGGCATATCCCACGCGATGCAACGTGAAGCCAGCGGTGCCAGCGCACCCACCCGGCTGAGCGCGCCAATCCGCGAATCACCCCATCCGTGCGTGAAGATGATGACGGGTCCTTGGGGATCATCTCCCTCAATGTCCCACACAGGAAGTTCAACCCCGCGATGCTTGAAAGTCCATGAACTAAACCGTCGCGCCGGGCTCATTCGCGACGGATCGGCCGCTCGTCCCTGCGAGATCGCCACGCCAGCCGTGCGCCGCATCGGGCGAGTGAGCCGCCACACAGTCCAGCCCACCAGAGCCAGCCAGTACTCAACCAATCCCAGAACCATCAGCATCACGAATGGCACGCGGCATAAGTGTTGGCAGCACACCGAGCGAGCACGCGTGAAGGAAATGATTCATGCAACAATACAATGATGCGACTGCCCAATCACCAGGCTCGCGCAAGGGACAACCCCATGCCATGTTAAGTCCAAGCCGACTTGGCCCCACTCCCATCGACCCAGTATGGTGCCCACGCCAGCACCACCGCATCTACCCGAATATCCATCTTCCTCGGTCGTAGCGTCACTTTCGCCAATTGGTCCGTCGCTGGATCAAGCCGCAAGGCGATCGCCTCCACCTCCGTCTTGACAAGTGACTCGAGTTCTTCCAGTTGCAGCTGCGCCGTCGCCAGGTCCTCCCTTGCCCGGTCCACATCGCTCCCTTCGCTCATGCTCCGTCCCACGCCTCGAGCAGCGGTCGCAACCCGCCCGACATTGCTGGCACTGGCAATTTTGCGACTCCCCAAAAGTCCGCCCAGCAGCGCCGCGCCGAAACTTATCGCGGTCGACATCTTCGCGTTGCTCGCCTGCGATTGCTGGACCTGGACTTTCTGTTCGTTCTTGCGAATCTTCTCGCCCAGCATATTGAGTTTCGTCGCGTACTTGGCCCGGAGTTTCTCCACCGCCTCGTCGCGCTGCTCGCGAGCAATCTGCTGAAGGCGAATCCGAAACCCCCGTTCATCTTCGTCCGCGTTGCTGGTTGCGTTCAGCGTGTCGCTGCGCAAAAGGTCCAACTGTCGCGTCCGAAACAACGTGTCCGCGAGCTTCTTGCCCCAATCGCCATAAGCCTTGCCCTTTCCTGCCTCGCTTGGCAGGTTCGCAAAAACCCCGCCCTCCTGCGGTTCTCGCTCCACATCCTTGTCCGTGAGTTCAACAACCTGCCCAGTATCCCAGTCAATCGGCACCGGCCCGCCACCAAAGGCTGTGAGGGTCGCGCACGCCTGATCGATATCAATGCCGACTTTCTTGTCAAGGAAGTGGACCCAGGCAAAGCCCAGCAACATCGCCCGATACTCGAGTTTCGCTCCAGCCACGCGAGCACCTCGCACCGGCAGAAAATATTGCGGCACATCAGGCGACAGGACCGGACGGGCAGAGCCGCTCCCCGCTTTCTCGCTGCCGACTGCTGCTGGAGCAGCCTGCGTCTTCGCCGCGATCAACGGATCCGTTGAAAGTTTGCCAATACGTGACGACGTTCCGACCGTCGCAGTTTCCACCCCCCCCGTCCCTCCACCCACGCCCATCCCGATCTTGATCGGATCCATCAATTGCTTGATCTGCGATCGCGTCAGTGGCCCTCTCAAGTAGGACAATGCCCAGCGCGTCTCGAATACCACCGGACCGTCCTCATGCACGTTGTTCATCAGGAACACACGCTTTGCCAGGCCGCTCAGTACCCGCTCCATCTGCCCGCGATCAAACTGCTTGCTCGCCGTCGCCATCGCGCCCTCCAGCCCATCCAGCAATCGCGCCTTGTCCTGCTCGGTTTGCAATCGCCCGATGAACCATGTCCCCGCGTTGGAGAGTCCCTTGTAATCGATGTCCACGGGATTTTGCGTTGCCAGCACCACCCCAAGCCCAAACGCTCGTCCCTGCTTCATCAGCGTCAGCATCGCCTGCTTGCTGGGCGGGTTAGCAACCGGCGGGAAATACCCTGCGATTTCATCCATATACAGAATCGCACGCAAACTCGTTGTGCCGCTCTGTTGCCGCACCCATCCCAAAACCTGGTTCATCAGCATCGCCACAAAGAACATCCGCTGGGCTTCATCAAGGTGCGCGATGCTCACGATCGCCATCCGTGGCTTCCCGCTGGTCCCATACAGCATCTTGCCGATGTCCAGTGCTTCGCCCTGCGTCCACGCCGCGAACTGCGGACTTGCAAGCAAGTTGTTCAGCGTCATCGCCAGTTCAAAGCGATCCTTGCTGGGAAAGAACGAGTCCAGGTCAAGCACGCCCACCCTCGTGAAGCTTGGTGCCTGCACCGATCCGATCAGTGAAGCCAGGTCTGGGCTCTTCCCCGCCTGCCAGGCTTGGAGCAGGATCGTCGAAAGGAGTATGTGCTCGCGGCTGCGGATCGGATCGGCGTTCATCCCGGCAAGACCAAGCAGACTCGTGACCGTCACGCTGATCCGATCCCTCAGCAATTCCCCATCGTCCATCACTTCAAAGGGAGGACAATCAAAACTCTTCAGGATCGATACAGCAATACCCGCATTGCTCCCGGGCGTGTAGATCATCACATCCGCCGCGTTCTTGAATCGCGCGATGCGTTCGCCCGACTGATGCCAGGATTCCAGCCCCTTTTTCCACAGGTCAGCCTCTTGCTGGGCATATGCGTCCGGGGTCAGGCCCTTAGTCTGGGCATCACTTTCATTGATCCACGGACGAAAATCAGATGATTGCAGGTTTGGGAACGCAAGCATCAAGTTCCCAAGGTCTCCCTTGGGATCAACAATCAATGCTGGAATCCCATCAATTGCCGCTTCTTCCAGTAGGTCCAGGCACAACCCCGTCTTGCCCGACCCCGTCATACCCACGCAGACAGCGTGAGTCACCAAATCCTTGGCGTCGTAGAGAACCAGATCCTCAGTCCGAGCCCCCTTTGATATGTCGTAAGTCTTTCCAAGATAAAAACTTCCGAGTTTTTCATAGTCGATCATGGGCTTGTCCACAAATGGGGGATTCAGTTCGCGTCGTTAAGGCTGCTTTAGGCTGGCTGGAGCGATGTTACGCGAGGCCAAACAACCGAAGCGATTCAGTCTCAAATAGGTGTATCCCCTCCCTTTTCCGCGCACATCTTGCCTCTCAATATTGATTTGCAAACATCTGTCACAACAAGAATAGAGAGAAAAATCAAGAACTCGCGTAACGCTTCGTCTATCGAGGCATGCACCCACTTGTCAACACGCCAATAAGCAACTAAACTAGCAAATGGTTTGTTCAGGTCCGTACTCCCGTTCCTCTTCGTCGAGGTACTCGTGGGTCGCCTGATTGAGAAAGGATCCCGAATGGTTCGCTCGAAGAACGTGAAAGCTCTCTTGGTTGTGCTGCCCCTGCTCGCGGGTGGTCTCGTGGGTTGTGAGAGCTACAGCAAGCCCAGTGGCGCGACGGCCCCGATCGGCACCGGCACCTCAGGCGCCAACGCCGACGGTTCGCTGGCTGGCCTGAACAAGGGTGGCGGCAACTGGCGCGCCCCCGCTTCCAACCAGTCCGCTGCGACTGAATACAAGGCCGCCCCAGCCCCAGCAGCCGCTGCTGCTCCCGCTGCTCAGGCTCCCGCCGCTGCCGCCCCAATGACCGGCGCGAGCGTTGCCTACTACCCCACGGGTGTCCGCTCCTCCTCGTCCCTCATGGTCGAGAAACTGGTCACCGGTGAAGTCGCCGCTGGCACGCCCGTTGACTACGTGATCCGCGCCACCAACATCGGCAGCGGCAAGATCGACGATGTCGTTATCGAAGACGGCAAGATCAACGGCTTCAACATCGCCAGCGCTGCTCCCCAGCCCGCTACCGATGGCAACAACTGGACCTGGAACCTCGGCAGCCTCAACGCTGGCGAATCCAAGAACATCAACATCAAGGGTGCCTTCGCCCAGGCCGGCAGTTACAGCACCTGCGGCAGCGCCACGTACAGCATCCCGGTTTGCATGACCGTGAATGTCGTTGCTCCTGCCCTCAAACTCACCAAGACCGCACCCGCCGAAGGCACGCCTTGCGACGTTTGGCCGGTCACCCTGACCGTCACCAACAGCGGCACGGGCACAGCCCGTGGTGTCACGCTCGCCGATCAACTCCCCGCCGGTCTCAAGTTCGATGGCGCGACCCCCAACTGGAACATTGGTGATATCGCCAGTGGCCAGAGCCGCGAAATCAAGTTCAACGTCAAGGCCGACAAGACCGGTACGTTCGCCAACACCGCGACAGCGACCGCTCAGGGTGGCCTGACCGCGACCAGCAACACCACCAGCACCGTGATCAAGCAGGCCGTCCTGACCATCGACAAGAAGTGCCCCGATCGCATCCGCATCGGCCAGAACATGAAGTTTGACATCGTCGTGACCAACACCGGCACGGCGGTGGCGACCAACACCGTGGTTCGCGATGCCATCCCCGCCGGGGCTCGCTTCGTGAGCGCCACCGAGGGTGGCACAGCCAGCGGCAGCGATGCCGTCTGGAACCTGGGCAACCTCAATCCAGGCCAGAGCCGCACCATCAGCCTGACGCTCGCGGGTGGTAACGCCGGTCAGGTCCAGAACACCGCCAGCGCCAGCGCCAACTGTGCCAACGCTGTCTCGGATAGCTGCACCGTCACGATCGCAGGTGTGCCCGACATCGGCACCGGAATCGACGACAACGACGGCGTGATCACCGTTGGCCAGCCCCACACCTTCACCTACACCGCTGTCAATCAGGGCAACACCGACCTGACCAACGTCAAGGTTGTCTTCAGCCCCGAAGCCGGTCTCGAGTTTGTCAGCAGCACCGCTGCTGGCGGTGCTCAGGCCGCTGGCGGCACGCAGAGCGTGAACGTCGGCACCCTCAAGGTTGGCCAGCGTGTCTCATTCAACATGGTCTACAAGGGCACCAAGCAGGGCGACCTGATCATCCAGTCCTCGACCACCAGCGATCAGACTCGCGCAGTGCGTAACGATGAACAGGTCAACTTCGTCGAGTAATCCTCGACCCTGATCGGTTCACAGAGTAACTCAAAAACCTTGAACGCCGCGACCGAAAGGCCGCGGCGTTTTTTACTGCACACAATCCCCATAGCCAGACAAACAGACCCCACACAAAGGCCTGGCCAGTCGTTCGGGCCATTTCCTCAAGTCAGCATGCAACTCTGTGCAACAGCAAAAATACTCTCGCCAGCATCTCGATGCAGCGCATCAAGGATGCCCAGCCAATCACGGATGCTCAGCCGCTCACTTCGCGATCTTCGCTACCAGCCGCCACGCATCGTGTGGTGCCAGATGTCGTCCCGTCTGTGCGTTGAATGCCCCAACAACCGCATCGAATCGCGGGTCATACAGCAACTGGTCGCGCTGCCCCAGCGTGCCGCATGCCCGGACCACGAGTTCCTCAAGCACGGTCTCTTCTTCCTGAGTGACTTTGACCGCCGCCGAAGCCGCACGTCCAAGCCGTGGCAACTTGTTCGCCTTCCGCAAGTTCTGCAAACGGTGGATGACCCCCGCCCGATCCGGCTTGGGTAACAGCAACTGGTTATACAACGCCTCAAACTCGTCGGTATATGCAAGATCATCAAGCGTTCGACCAATCCGAACATAGAGGCCAATCAACGAGGCATCAAACGCCTGTTGCGGCTCCATGTCTTCGTCGGGTTGACCAAACAAGTTCTGCACGCTCATTCGCCAGATCTACTCCAGCCCCTTCCACTGGGCAATCCACAATTGGCTGCTGCTCCTCGTCTCGCCTTCGATCTTCTCTCCCCGCTGACTCGTCCACATCAGCCACTGGCCATCGCTGCTGAAGGCCGGCAGCACATCGGCGCCCTGTGCGTGCGTGATGCGCCTGGTGCCGCACAGCCCAGAAGCATCTTCGGTCGGGGCAACTCCCGCAACCGCTTCGGGCTTGGGCATCGCTCGCAGTGCTTGGCGATCAATCTTGATCGCAAACACCTCGTAGTTTGTATGGCCAACTTCGCTGCTCGCATATACAAGATACTGGCCCGATGGGTGCCAGTACGGGGCCCAGTTCACATGTTCGTTCTTAGTGATCTGCCACTCCCGCTCGATGCCCACAGGCACCTCGATCCCCTCCGCATCCTTCTCAAACCGCAAGTCCGCGACAAACAACTGCAACAGATCATTGCCCACGCGATCGCTGCGATAGCAGATGCTCCTCCCGTCGGGCGAGAAGAATGGTCCCCCGTCATACCCACTCGCAACCACCAGCGCATGCTGCTGCTGCGTCTTGGTGTCAAAGACATAAATGTTGCCGTCGGGCTTGCCCTCGGGAGAGTTCTCCTCGATGTGCGTGTGCAGGACAAACCGGCCACTCGCGTCGTACGAGCATTCCGCGTCGTACTTGGCACGCGAGAAAAGCGGCTTGAGCGGATTGTGATTGATCGAGGCGTTCGTGGTCTTCTCGATCAGCCCGGGGAGACTTGCTTGATCCAGACCCTTGAGTGTGTCGTGCTTCTCCGCCCCTTGACGCAGCACCCGTTCGATGCTCGCACGAGTCATCGCGCGCGAACGCACCGTCACGACTTCCATCTCCTCGGGAAACATCCACACATACCGACGACTCCCCACCTGAAAGCCCGACTTCTGTTCGTCGCCCGGCTTGCCGATCGTCGAACCCATCACGATCACGCCCGACAGATTGGGATGAAACCATCCGCAGGTGTTTGCGCTCTGCTCGGGGCTGATGCGTTCCACATCGCCCAACGCAAAGTGCGTGCGCGTTGGTGTCCCCTTCGCCTTGCCATCGATGGGCTGATCTCCGCCAGCCAGCGCGCGTTGCAGTTTCGCAACAAACATCGCGTAAAACGGATCAGCCTCCACGGACGTATCCGTTGGCCGCTTGATGGCCTGAAAGACCACCCACTCGCCGCTTGGATCGAAATACGCTTCTCCCGCCTTCACATACTCGCCCGGAAACGTCAATTGTCGGGGCGTTCCCAGATACTGTTCCTCCAACTCGCGCCACTGCTCATTGGCCCCCGCAGTGCCAGTCTCTCCGGGCTGCCCGATCGCCGCCACAACCAACGCCATCGCAATCATGCTCATGTCGTATCGTACATCCTTGGATGCGGCCGCGCCAACCGGAGGCACGGAGTGTGAAACCCACAAACTCCAGCCCGCACTACCCCCAGCGCCTTATCGCACCCCGATATCTCCACCATCCAATCTCGCAACTCCATACTCTTCCCTGTCTGAAACCCCACGTCGCTGCGCCACATGCCTTCTATGCGAGCGTGTCTCCCCGTGTCACTGTCTCACCGTGCCACAGTCTCACGCGCGCTTTCCAAGGACTCCCATGCCCTCGCCCATTCCCACCCTCCCGCCAAAGTCCGCTGCCCCCAAACTCTCGCAAGTTCCCTCCGCCGATGGTCGCTTCGGGTCCTTTGGCGGTGCCTATGTTCCCGAGTCGCTGGTTCCCGCCCTTCGCCAACTCGAAGAGGTCTACGACCGCGTCAATCGAGACTCCAAGTTCTGGGACACGCTGCTGGACCTTCATCGCTCCTTCACAGGCCGTCCCACACCCCTCTACTTCGCCAAGCGCCTCTCCCAATTCGCTCGCGACAAGGCAGGCCCCGAGCAAGGAGCCAGCATCTGGTTCAAGCGCGAAGACCTCGCCCATACCGGCGCGCACAAGATCAACAACACATTGGGCCAGGCGATGCTCACGCTCAAAATGGGTAAGCAGCGCATCATCGCCGAGACCGGCGCGGGCCAGCACGGCGTTGCCAGTGCCACCGCCGCCGCGCACTTCGGGCTGGATTGCGATGTCTACATGGGCGCCGAGGATGTTCGTCGCCAACGCCTCAATGTCACACGCATGCAGATGCTGGGCGCAAAGGTGATTCCAGTCGAAACCGGCTCACGCACGCTCAAGGATGCCACCAACGAAGCCATGCGCGATTGGATGGGCTCCGTCGAGCATACTCACTACATCATCGGCTCGGTCGTCGGGCCACACCCCTTCCCCATGATCGTGCGCGACTTCCAGGCCATCATGGGTCGGGAAACCAAGGCCCAATCGCTCCGCGCTTTCGGTGGGCTGCCCAACGCCATCGTTGCCTGCGTGGGTGGTGGCTCAAACGCCGCCGGCATCTTCTACCCATTCATCGACGAGCCCAAGGTCAAACTCGTCGGAGTGGAGGCTGGTGGCCATGGCCCCCAGCCCGGCATGCACGCCGCCCCGCTCTCGCTCGGAACCCCAGGCATATTGCACGGTTCACTCAGTTATGTCTTGCAGGATCAGTTTGGCCAGACGGCGGATGTTCACAGTTGTTCCGCAGGGCTGGACTACCCGGGCGTGGGCCCCGAGCACAGCTATTGGAAAGACAACGGGCGCGTTGAGTACACCAACGTGACCGACGACGAAGCCCTTGCTGCCTTTACCTTGCTTGCTCAGATGGAGGGGATCATCCCTGCCCTTGAGACCAGCCACGCCATCGCGTTTGCTGTCCAACTCGCCGCGCAGATGCCCAAAGAGCAACACATTGTGGTGAACCTTTCCGGGCGAGGCGACAAGGATGTCGACGAAGCAAGCCGCTTGATATCCTTGCAAAATACGAACAAGTCACGTACTTGATAATCGCTCGCCGAGACTAATCCTAAAAACACCTGCTCATTGTCCATATATCTGCGTGGCCATATGCCCGGATTCACGCCAGTCTTGCCGGTTCCTGCTATCGGTCCATGCAAAAATACCGAACAAAGCCGGTTTCTGGACCGTCATTCTTATGGCGGCGCGAAGTTTTGCGATATCCATCACCAATCAACGGGCATCTTGATCTGATTTGTGGTAGGATGGGCATACTCCAAAGGAACTGTTCTGGAGTTTTTCGAAGCGACAAGGATTGCGGATCGCGGAAGGCACGGACACCATGGCAGTTGAATGGTCAGACAACATTGTGGTCGCGGATCTTTCGGATGAGCCGATGCTCTCCGAAGATCTCGCCGAGATCCTTGGCCGCATCGAGGCCGTCACGCCTCCAGAGACGCCTCACATCGTCCTCAATTGTGCGGGTGTCACATACCTCGGCTCGTCCAACATCGGGCAGTTGCTCAACCTGCGCAAACTGCTCGACGCACGCCATCGCTTCCTCAAACTCTGTTGTGTCTCCGACGAAGTCCGCTCGATCTTCTTCGTGACCGGCATCCTCAAACTCTTCAAGTTCGCGCCCGATCCGATGACCGCTCTGGCTGGCATCCAACTCGAAGACGCGAACCAGAAGTAAGCAATCTCAGAAAACCTGACTCAGCAGTTAAATCCAGCGACTGCGAATCGCGCACTTGTGCAGCGCTCTTGGGATTGTCTCATCCCTCGCTAACGCTCATCCCGCCCCTCCCGCCCCTCTCGCTCAATTCCCGCAACACCGCCTCCTGAACCGGCGTGAGTTCTTTGCCACGACGCTTCATCGCGACCTTCCCCACCTCAAGAAACTTGTTGATGCGATAAGGCTTGCTGCCTTCGTCGGTCGCCCAGATAAACCCTTCAACGCATCCTTGCACCGCCGCCGTCGTCGCAAACATGCTTCCCGTGTGCAGCACGCTTCCCGTCATGATTCTCGTACAAATCGCAGTTTTGATATGATCGCCCACGATCGCGCCCAGGAACTGAAGCCCTGTCTGCTCGTGCTTGCCACCGGGCGTTGCCCTCGCCATGATCTCGCCGTACGTGTTCAGCAAGTTGCTACTGGTGGTTCCAGCCCCCAGATTGACCCACTCGCCCACCCAACTATCGCCTAGATACCCGTCGTGCGACTTATTCGAGTACCCCTGGAAGATCGTTCCGCCAACCTCTCCATTCACCTTGCACCATGGCCCGATCGCTGTCTGCGGCCGGATCGTTGCTCGTTCCAGCACAGTCGAGTGCTTGCCGACATAACACGGCCCGATCAGAATCGCTCCCGGTCGTACCACCGCGCCCTCATCGATGACAATCGATCCCGCTTCGCAATCGAGGATCGATCCAATGCCGACCTTGGCTGAAGGATGCATATATGGGCATCGCCCCGCCGAACAGTCCGCGATCATGGCGATGCCTGGAAACTGCGACATTCGCGGAATCGTCCCAGGGCCTTCGCCGGTCAGCATCGCAAAGTCGTGCGTCATCGCCATGTCGCGATGGGTGCGAACGCTCCATGGGCGAGTCAGCAGTGCGATCGCTTGGCTGATCACTCGACCGCTAAGTTCGACACGATGATGCTCGCTGGGCCATCCCTCCAGCGCTCGCCCGTGCGTGCGTAGCGCCAGAATCTGGCCCGACTCCCGATCGACCAGCGCGTGATTCGGCTTCAGCGCCAACGCCTCTTCGGGCACCGTGACCGCATGGGCAAGCACGCCAACCACATCATCGCCAAACGAGTCAAACGCGTTGACCGCAAGGCCAGTCGTCTCAGCAACGATTGCCGCTCGCTCCGGAGCGCACACAACGCCCACCACACTGATATCACCTCGCCATCGTTCTCGATGACGCAACCTCTCAAGCAGGCTCATCGCGCCCGTTCGCACGCAGCAGACCGCACGCAAATCCGCAAGCGGTGAAATCTCGCTCGCGTCGCCTTCAAGCAGCACCACACGCAGTCCAGCACGCTGCTCAGTGCGCACGTGGAGGGCCGGGCCGGGTGAGGGTCCTGGGCTAGCAAGGGCGTTCGTCATCGGGGTCGAAGCCATCATTTACTGTAGAGCACGCCCCGCTACGGTTTGGGCAATGCCCAATGCTGCAATTATCTTCGACTTTGACGGCGTGATTGTCCACAGCGAGGGCGCCCACATGCTCACGATCCGCGAACTCGCGGCGACTCGTGGCGTCACTTTCACCGACGATACCTACTTCCGCGAGTACGTCGCCTTGTCGGATCGCGACATCTTTCCCCGCTTGTGGAAGGACAATGGCCGCGAATTGACGACCGCCCAACTCAAGGAGATCATCCTCCTCAAGCAGGCTCGCTACGAGCAAATGGTGGATGGCGGGCATGTTGTCGCCTTTCCAGGCTCAATTGATCTGATCCGGGCTTGCGCTGCCAAACTGCCCGTCGCGATCTGTTCCGCTGCCAGTCGCGCGACCATCGAAGCCTCCATCCATGCCCTCGACATCGCACGTTGTTTCCAGACCATCGTCAGTGCCGACGACGTTGCACGCAGCAAGCCGGATCCAGCCCCCTACGCCCTCGCTGCCAAGCGTCTGGGTTTCGAGCCAGGCCTCTGCGTCGCCATCGAAGACACGGTGGGGGGGATGACCAGCGCCCTGCATGCCGGATGCAAAGTCGCGGCCGTCTGCCACACCGTCCCGCGCGAAAGGTTGACCGCCGCAACGCTCGTGGTGGACGGGACCATCGACCTTACCGTCGAACGACTCTTGAATCTCTAGATATTAATTGCTAGATATCCAATGGTCGCATGCTGATCGTTTGGTGGCGAAGCTGGCTCTCTACTCTCGCTCGCCACTCACGCGACCTATTGCCCAACTTATAGCGCGGGCACGCCGTTGAGCATTCGCTCCAATCCTTCTTCCAGCCCAACCAAGACCTCATACCCCAGTTCGCTCCGCGCCTTGGAAATGTCGGCAAGGCTGTCGCGCACATCACCAGCACGCGACGCTGAAAAAACTGGTAGCGTCTCAGACCCGAGTATGCGCGACATGATCTGATACAGTTCAAGCAGCGTCACGCGCCGCCCGGTACCAACGTTGTAGATGTTCCCGCGAAGATCGCGCTCGGATGTTGCCGCGAGCAGATTTGCCGAGACAACATTCTCGATCGAAACAAAGTCGCGAGTCTGGAGCCCATCTCCATGTATGGTCACTGGCAACTTCCGAGCCAGCCGATCCGCAAACGCGCTGATGACCGCCGCATACGCGCTGCGCGGGTCCTGGCGTGGCCCAAACACATTGAAGTATCTCAGACTGACCGTCGACAAGCCCAGGCGCGAAGCCGACATCATCAACTGCTCGCCCGCCACCTTGCTCGCCGCATAGGGCGAGCAACTCACGGGTGCATGCGACTCGTGCGATGGGATGATCGGCGTATCCCCATACGCGGCGGCACTTCCTGCAAAAATCACCCGACGAACGCCGCACGCCGCGCTCGCCGCCAGCACTCGCTGCGTTCCCTCGATGTTCACCCGCACGCATTCGATGGGGTCTTCAACGCTCACAGGCACCGAGACCATCGCGGCGTGATGAAAAACGCAGTCACATCCTGTGACCGACTCGTGCAGCGCAGCATCATCAAGTATCGACGCGCGAATCCAGCAGGCGTCAGCGGGCACATTCCCCCCGTGTCCGCTCGTTAAGTCGTCGATGATTCGAACGTTGCAACCCAGCGCAAGCAACGCCTCAGCCAGATGGCCGCCAATGAATCCCGCTCCACCGGTGACAAGGACGCTTCGTCCACGCAGCGAGGCATACCGCGCGTCCTTTGCATCAAACTTGCTCACGCTCGCATACGACATCAATACCCTCTTCAGCCAGTTGGTTGAGCCGCGAGCGTAGGGCAGCCTTGTCCCATCTTCATCTCAAACCTGCGTGTCAGTGGAGCGTACTTCCTTGCCCTCCACCAGTTTGTCCAGCGGTTCCTGCTCCGCAGCAGTCAGGCGACGAGTCTGCGTCCCGACGCCGCCAAGCACCTCCAACTTCTTCTTGCTCGAAACGCCCGCTTCCTCGAACTTCTGCAGCGTTGGCAGCAGCCGCGTTTCATAACTGCCCACGAACTTGTTATAACTGCTTGCTGCCAATTCCAATTGCCGCCCCAGCACCGCCAGCGGCTCCACAACGTTTGCCACCCGCTCCAGAAACTCCCGCCCCAGCGTCCGCAAGCCCTCCGCCTCTTTCGCCAGTCTCTCTTCACGATACCCGATCGCCACCGCCCGCAACAGCCCTATGAGCGTTGATGGACTTGCCAGAATCACGTTTCGCTGCGCCGCCAGGTCAAGCAAGTCCGGCTGACGCGCCAGCGCAGCATCGATGAACTGATCCCCCGGAACAAACATCACCACAAATTCGGGCGATCCCTCGAAGTGCTTCCAGTAATTCTTGTTCGACAGGTCAATCGCCTGCTGCACCACATGCTGCGCAAACTTGTCGAGGTGCCGCCCTGCTTCCTCGGGCGTGCTTGCATGCAGCGCGTCGAGATATCCCTGAATGTTCGTCTTCGCGTCCACAATCACCTTGCGCCCGCTGGGCATCGTCACCACCATATCGGGCCGCTGTTTCGACGATTCTCCCTCGCGTCCCTCTTTACTCGGCCCATCGACGCTGACCTGCGTGGCAAAGTCGCAATACTCAACCATGCCAGCCAGTTCTGCAACCCGGCGCAACTGCATCTCTCCGTATCGCCCACGGACATCGGGCTTGCGAAGTGCCTCGCCAAGCCGGCGCGTTTCCTCGCTCAACTTCCCGCTGGCCTCACGCATGGACTTGAGTTGTTCTTCCAGAGCAGTCTGCGATTGTGCCCGATCCTTATCAATCTGCGACAGTTTGGCATCAGCCCGCGCCAGTGCTTCCGCGATTGGCTTGACCATCGCCTCGACCGCCTGTTTTTTTTGTTCAAGGTCGCCGCTCGCGGTCTGCGTCTGCACCGCTAGGGATTGCGATGCCCACTTGGTGATTCGGTCCTGTGTGGTGGCGGTTGCCTGCGCTGTCAGGCTCGCAAAATCCTCTCGTAGCGCACGCATTGCATCCGCATGGCGTGAGCGAAGTTCCTCTTCGCGCCGCTCCAGTCCCGCCTTTTCCGCCGCCGACACCTCGCGAACCCGCGCAAGATCGCCTTCCAACTCAATCGCCCGATTTTCCCGCGCGTTGCTCTCCTCGCGCAGCCCTTCAATATCCCTCGCACGTAAGTCCCGCTCCACGCGCAACTCGGCTCGAGCCTCCATCGTGTCCTTCTCGCCCCGCTCCACAATCGTCCGCAGCACCGCACTCGAAGACGCCATCTGCGACGACCTCGCAAACGCCCACACCGCCATGCCAAATCCCAGCAAGGCAAGTACCAGCAACGCTATGTGGAGTGCATCCATGCCTGGAAGCCTACGCGATCATTCCTCAATCGCAACGCTCGCAATGCACCGTTGCTCGCCACCCTAGTCAGCGAATTGACCATCACGTTGACCAGCCTGCAACTCCCATCACTTCAGCTTCAGCCATAAAGCCTCCCATCACGCCCCAGACCCCTGCCTTTCTGGCATCCTCTCGGCAATTGTGCCCATTTCCTGCCCACCACTGGCAGACGTGAGTATGGGCCTTTGTACCTCAAACCACCTGCCAGCAATAGTTTGCGCGATTGCCAACGCCCCTTCCCGTTTCTGGCACCACCTTTGCACTGTCTCCTTCGTGGTCAATGTGCGCTTTCATCCCATCCGCACGCCCGGCGACATCCCGCCCAGCGCTTCCACTGCGTCTGGAGCCCAACCGCCTGCCAATCATTCGGACAGCCACTCAGCAACTGCCTCGGGTACTGGCCCCATATCCGGCCCACACGATGGCCTAGACATGGGTGGCGGGGGCAGCAGCAGTGGGGGAGCCGTTGGTGGTCGCCTCAACTTGCTGCTCTCATATGCAGGCTGGCACCCAGACCCCTGGATCGATCGCCTGCCTCGATTGCTCGAACCCATGGGTGTGCAGAGCCATCGCGTCGAGTCTGGTCGTCAGGCATCGACTGTCATTCAAACAACCCGCATTCATGTCGCAGTAGTAGACCTTGGGCTGCCTCTGGATGAATCAACCCAGGAATCCAATGCCAATCTAGCCCCGGAATTCGCCGAGGGTGGCCCGCGTCTCTTGGAGTTGCTGTCCCGTCTGACCATGCCGCCACCAGTCGTCGCAGTCAAGCGTAGTCGCACCACACGCGACGATAGCCGCGACATCTCCGCCGCCTTGCGATTAGGTGCCTTCGCGATCATCGATCGCCCCCGCAGTGCCACCGATCTAGACATGCTGCTCGATGTCCTGCGCCGCTGCCTGCTCAGACACTACCAGGGTCGCTGGCCCGGCAGCGTGCCTTGAATTGTTCCCCAACTATTCTTGAACTATCCCAGTCCTGAACTCGATCCCTTGTGTTTTCTTTAGTCTCGTGTCGTTTCAAGTAGGAGTCATCATGCCCCCCGCAACCAAGTCAGCCAAGTCCGCCTCCGCCGTCCGTCCCCTCGGTGACAAAATCCTCGTCCGCCGCGACGAGGCCGCTTCCAAAACCGATACCGGCATCTTCCTGCCCGAGTCCAGCAAGGACAAGCCCAAGACCGGCATCGTCGAAGCAGTGGGCACGGGTGCGATGAACACCGACACCGGCGCACGCATCCCCCTGACCATCAAAAAGGGCGACCGCATCATCTTCAGCAGTTACTCCGGCACCGAAGTGAAACTCAACGACCAGGAACTGCTCATCATGAGCGAGGACGATGTGTTGGCTGTCATTGACTAAGCCCACCACCCAGTGCTTATGACCCCAACCCAACTCCGCACCGCCCTCCGCGAACTCAACGGCGAACGAGATCTTGCCATCTGCTTCGCCGATGTCCCCGCCCCCGTCCCGGGCGTGGCCAATCTTGAGGTCAAAAAGGCCATGCTCATCCCCGACGAGGCCGACCACCTCGTCAAAGTCACCGACGGCAAAGCCGTTTATATTCTCGATGCTGAGCGTGTTGCTTGGCTTCGAATTGCTATCAAGTAGTCAGCGGCATTCGGGATTCGTGATTCGGCATTCGTGTTGAGACGCAGTACGAATCCCGAATTACGAATGCCGAATCCCGCAAATAAAGTAACACCAACTCTCAAAGGAGCACTCACTCATGGCCGCAAAATCAATCGCATACAACACCGACGCGCGCGAGCGCATCCTCCGGGGCGTCCAAAAACTCGCCCACGCCGTCAAGGTCACGCTGGGCCCCTCCGGCCGCGTCGTCGTCCTCGAAAAATCCTTCGGCGCTCCCACCGTCACCAAGGACGGCGTCACCGTCGCCAAGGAAGTCGAGCTTCCCGATCAGTATGAAAACCTCGGCGCCCAGATGGTCAAGGAAGTGGCGACCAAGGCCAGCAAGGACGCCGGCGATGGCACCACCACCGCCACCATCTACGCCGAAGCCATCTACTCCGAAGGACTCAAGGTCATCACCAGTGGCGCAAATCCCAACCAGGTCAAGCGTGGCATCGACGCCGCAGTGACCGAAGTCGTCGCCGAACTCAACCGCATGAGCAAGAAGGTCGAGACCTCCAAGGAAATCGCCCAGGTCGGCACCTGCAGCGCCAACCATGACGGCCAGATCGGCAAGATCATCGCCGACGCCATGGAGAAGGTCGGCAAGGATGGCGTCATCACCGTCGAAGAAGGCAAGAGCCTGGAGACCGAAGTCGAACTCGTCGAAGGCATGCAGTTTGACAAAGGCTACCTCTCGCCCCACTTTGTCACCAACCCCGCCGCCATGGAAGCCACGCTCGACAACCCCTACATCCTCATCTCCGAGAAGAAGATCAGCAGCGCCAAGGACATGCTCCCCATCCTCGGCAAAATCGCCGAGGCCGGCGCGTCCGTCCTCATCATCGCCGAAGATGTCGACAGCGAGGCCCTCGCCACGCTCGTCGTCAACAAGATTCGTGGCATCCTCAAAGTCGTCGCCGTCAAGGCCCCCGGCTTTGGCGACCGTCGCAAGGAAATGCTGGGCGACATCGCAACCCTCACGGGCGGCAAGGCCATCATGGAAGAACTGGGCCTCGACCTCGAGAAGGTCGAGATCGCAGACCTGGGCCGGGCCAAGAAGATCGTCGTCGACAAGGACAACTGCACCATCGTCGAAGGCGCTGGCAAGTCCGACGCCATCAAGGGCCGCATCGACATGATCCGCCACCAGATCGAGGCGGCCTCCAGCGATTACGACCGCGAGAAACTCGAAGAGCGCCTCGCCAAGCTCGCCGGCGGCGTTGCCCAGATCAACGTCGGCGCAGCCACCGAAGTCGAAATGAAGGAGAAGAAGGCCCGCGTCGAAGACGCCCTCCACGCCTGCCGCGCAGCAGTCGAAGAAGGCATCCTCCCAGGCGGCGGCGTCAGCGTCGTCCGCGCTCGCAAGGCCCTGGACAAACTCCGTAAGAAGTACGATGGCGACGAGAAGGCCGGCATCGATATCGTCCACCGCGCCCTCTCCGCCCCCATCAAGCAAATCGCCACCAACTGCGGCCTCGACGGTAGCGTCATCGCGGCCAAGGTCGAAGAGAACAACGAAACCAACTTTGGCTACAACGCCCTGACCCACGAGTACGGCGACATGATCAAGATGGGCGTCATCGTCCCGACAAAGGTCGAGCGCGTCGCGCTCCAGAACGCAGCCTCAGTCGCCGGCCTCATGCTGACGACGGAAGCCGCCATCGTCGAAATCAAGGACAAGAAGCCCGCCGGTGGCCATGACCACGACCACGGCGATATGGATTATTGAAAAACTTGCGCAACGTAGTAGCGAAAGCCGCTGCGTTGTATTACACATCGGAAGTCAACCAAACCCAGCAACCTGCCTTGATTGTTTTTTTCATGGCATTCCCAAATCCTTCGCATAGCCAACCACGTCCCACGATCACGGACTTTCCTTCGTGCCTTCATGGCAAAGCCATGTCGGCGCATAGCCGTGGGTAGCCGCAGAGCGGCACCCACGGAAAGCATTCCCCTCCGTCCCTCCGAACTTGATGCCTCGATGCCCCATGCCTACTTGCCTTCCTATCTTTCTCCATTCTTCCAATCTCTCTTCACATCCATAGTTCACCCCCTCACCACCCAATCACCCTCCCCCGTGCGCCAACTCTACCTATCACCCCAAAGCGCGCGCCCTTCTCCCTCATCCCAACCCCTTCCCCCTTGCATTCCACCCCGCCCGCGATCATGATCCCTTCATGATCGCCGCGCCGCTTCCCTCCGCACTCCCACCCCTCCCGCCAGAGGACCGCGCCCTCCTCTCCCGCTTCCTCGCCTTGGGCCAGGACGCCACCGCCCTCGCCATCGAGCGCAGCGAAGACCTCTTCGATCTGATCATGAAACTTGCCGAGCGGCCCCTCGCCGCCTGGCTCGCCCACATCGCGACCCTCACCAACGCCCGCCGCCGTGAGCTCGCCCTGCACACCCTCGAAGCCGTCTGCAAGTCCAGCCCAGACCCCATCGAGCAGCGCCGCGCCGCCACCCGGCTGCTCTCTCGTGCCATCGATGTCGACCGTCATCCCTCGACGTCGATGCGTTCCACCACGGCACATCGATCCACACGCCCCCATCCAAAACTCCCCCAAGTCTCCCCAATCCTCACCCGCCCAAACCCCCATCGCTCCGCACAGGAAACCCTCGCAACCCTCATCAACCTGCTGACCACCAGCCCTCACTCCAAAGAACAAGCCCGCGCCACCCTCAACGCCTTCTTCCATCTTTCAACCACCGTCAACAACACCCTCGCCCTCGAAGAGGCCGATGATGTCCTCGCCCAGATCGAGCACGACCCCGCCTTCGCCGACATCCAATTGCTCGACCAGGGCACCCTCGCAGTCTCCCATCCGCCCGCCATCGACACTGCGAGTTCCTTCCAGCAAACCTACACACTGACCAACCCCACTCGCTCTGCCAATCTCCGCTTCACCCTCTGCCGATGCAAACCCGGCTGGGAAATCGACGCCATCGACACCATCCCGCCCTAGCGCCGATTGAATATTGGTTCGTCAAAGCAGTGGGGGGTGGGGGGTGGGGGGTTGGGGGTGGAGGAAAATGCACAACCAAGCACCAACTCAAACCTGAGCAATGGCCCCAGTCGCAATTGCCGCGCTGATCGCCTCGATATCCGGCCCGGGCGGCCGATCATGCTCAAGCCTTGGCACGATCCCGCGCACGATCTCATACACCCGCTCCACTCCCGCCCCGCTCTTGAGAGGCCGGTGATACTCCAGCCCCTCCGCAGCACACATCAGTTCGATGGCCACCACCCGACGCGCCAGTTCCAGCCCGCGCCGAGCCTTCAGCCCTGCCCGTGGTCCGAAGCTGTTGTAATCCTCGATGCCGGCGCTGGTCGAAATGTTCGAGACGCTCGCCGGCGTCGCCAGCGTGATGATCTCGTTACAGCAGGCTGCCGCGACATACTGAGCGATCATCAGCCCGCTCGACAAACCAGCACCCTTGGCAAGGTAAGGGGGAAGATGGCTTTCAGGATCAAAGGCCGACAGCATCCAGAACGTTCGTCGCTCGCTGATCCCCGCGATATGCGAGATCGCAATAGTCGCCGCGTCCAACGGAATCGCCAGGGGCATGCCATGAAAGTTGCCTGCGGAAATAATGGAATCATGCGAATCATGCGAGCCAGGCGTGTCCGTAGTGCTGGCGAAGACCAGCGGATTATCCGTGACCGCCCCCAGTTCCGACTCCATCGCTCGCTTTACATAACCAAAACAGTCCCAGGCCCCGCCCATCACCTGCGGCGCACATCGCAGGCAGTACGGGTCCTGAACCCGCGGGTCGTTCTCCTTGTGACTCTCGACGATGTGACTGCCCGCGAGCAACCTGGCAATCGACGCAGCAACCGTCATCTGCCCCGGCTGATTACGTGCGACATGCACACGCGAATCCAGGAACGAGTGCGAGGCTCGCGCCGCGTCGATCGACATCGCGCACGCTGCCACCGCCGCTTCGCACAGAACTTCAGCATCATGCACAAGCAAAACGCCCAGCGCCGCCATCAGGTGTGTGCCGTTGATCAGTGCCAGTCCTTCTTTGGCTTCAAGAACGATTGGTGCCAGACCAGCCTGCGCAAGTGCCGTACCGCCGCCCATCACGTTCATGTCAGCATGGCCCACAGTCGCATGTCCTTCGCCAATCAAGACCAGTGCAATGGACGCGAGTGGGGCTAGGTCCCCCGATGCACCCACAGACCCCACACTGGGCACCATGGGAGTGACACCCTTGTTCAGCATGCCGATCAGCAGTTCAACCACGCTCGTCCGCACGCCCGAATGTCCGCGTGCCAGCGATGCTGCCAGCAACAGCATCATCGCCCGGACGATCTCCGGCGCCAGCGGTTCGGCGACTCCCGACGCGTGTGAGCGGACCAGGTTGCGCTGTAGTTCACGCAACTGATCACTCGCGACCCTCTGACGGCTCAGCGAACCAAACCCTGTGTTGATGCCGTAATGGGGTTGTCCGTCTGACATGCACGCTTCAACAACGCTGCGAGCCTGCTGAATCAACCCGCGAGCTCGCTCGCCCAACCAGACGCTCTGGCCATGCCGAGCTACCCTCACAACATCGCTCAAGCCAAGTGGACCTGCGTTCAGGATCAGCTGTTCAGATGAAGCCGCAACAGGTGAAAACAATGGATGCGATTCGTACATGGGCCTTAGCGTACCGGATGTTTCTCGCATGCGATGACGGCACACGATCAGCCCGGCATTCACAACCAGGTCCAAGGTCTGATAAGATATGTTATGTAAAACGCAAGCCCTTGGCTGCATCACTCAGAGCCGTGGCTCGGGGTGTGGCTGGGGGTGTGGTTGGGGGTGTGGTTGTGCTCTTGCTGCTTGTTCTTCTTGCTGTTACCCCTGCTGGTCCCTCGGCACTGGGCCAGAAGAGGAGATGTTGCGGCTTGAGGCGCGACCCAACGAACTCATGAAAGCCATGGGCAGCTCTCTCCAGGATGACAATATGGGTTTCAACGGTCAATCCAATCTTCCCGCCAATCATCCGCTGACGGAGGCTCGTACTGCGAGATTCGAGACTGATCGCGCGGCACGAAAGCAAGTCGAAATATTGCTCACGCTCGAACAACGCAACTCCATTCCCAACGAAGTGCGTGGCCTCGCTCAGTTCGAGAGCTTTGGTGTCTGGGGGCTTTGATGAAGTCGCTGAGAGAACCTCGCTACCCTCATGCATGCGGCCCGGCCCCGAATCACCTGAACCAACTGACCTACCCCCGCCCCCGCCCTCGCCCTCGCCCCCTCCACCACCAATTCCAGAGTTACTTTCTAAGCCTCTGGTTCGCCCCGCGAAGGCCAATAGCACGACCAGCAACGTTTCTGGCGGGATGGCCGAACTGGGTAAAAGCCTGGCGATTGGTTTGGATTTTCTCTGGATGCTCCTCGCAGGTGCCGGGCTGGGATGGCTGGCGGATCGCGCCCGGGGGCAGGGCCATGTTGGGCTTCTGGTAGGAATGGGGCTAGGGTTTCTCGCGGGGACGTGGCGATTGTTGGCCCGCCTCAACAAACCTGAATCAAAGTAGCCGGAATCGGGCTAGTTGGAATCGGAGTGGCGAGAGACCGCTGGTAGACTGTTTGATTGATAGTGGGCATGGCTCACGAGGGATGTCGACGTTTTGCACCAAGTTACCTACGCTTGTGCCCCTCGCGCTTCGCTGGTTTGAAGGCGAGCGATCTGTTTTGGTCATCTCGGTTCCTGCTTGTCCAACACCACGCCCATGCCGATGCTCAAACCCCTGGCGAAGTTCGCTGGGGCGGGGTGCGTTGGGCTCTTGGTGGGTGTCGGTGTCGCGGCGGCGATGGGCGGTGTGGATCGCACGTTGCTGGTGTGCGGTGGCGTCCTGATGGTGGTTGGCCTTATCGGATGCCTCCCAGCGATCTTTGCCTCGCAGTTCCCACCCGCGAGATTTGGACTGTTCGCTCTTGGCGGGTCGATGCTTCAGACCCTGTTCGCGGCGGGTCTGATCGTTGGTGCCGCATCGATCGAGGGCGTTGAGCGCAAGTCGATGGCGATGGGCGCATGTTGCGGTAGTTTCCTGATGCTGATGATGTCTGCCCTGATCGCGGTGCGGGCCATCAATACCATGCCGCCCGAGACTTTTGGCGCTCAGTCCACCAAGCCTTCATCCGCTGGCCCTTCGTCCACTGCTTCGCAATCCTGACCACCTTGACGATTTTCGAGTCATCCATGCTGGAAACCACCATCCTCAACCTTCACACCGCGCTCGCGAGCCTCACACTGGGGGCGGACAGCCCTGCGGACCATGTGTATAACCATAAGTTCGCGACCAATGAGAACGGCTATTGGATATGGTCGGGCAATCAGGGCAACCTGGTGCTCAGTGCATTGATTCTGATTGTGGTCGGAATGTGGGTTGCCAAGCGCGTGCAGACCGGCCCGGAGAGCGAGGGCACGGCTCGGTTTGTCACGACCAATAAGTTCGCGCACATGATCGAGGTGATCTGCGCGTATCTGCGTGAAGAGGTCGTGCGACCGATGCTGAGGGATCGCACCGACAAGCTCATGCCGTTCCTCTGGACCATCTTCTTTTTCATTCTCGTGAACAACCTGCTGGGCCTCGTGCCCGTCCTTGACCTTGTTCACCTTATCTCGCCTGATCTCAAGGTCAGCCACGCCACCCCCATCGGCGGCACCGCCACGCAGAACATCTGGGTGACGGGTGTCCTGGGCATTCTCGCTGCACTCTTCTTCAATGGCGCTGCAATCAAGCGTCTGGGCGTTGGCGGATACCTCGCCCACATGACGGCTGGAGCTCCGTTCTACGCGGCTCCGATTATCTTCGTGCTGGAATTGGCCAGTCAGATCATCATCAAGCCGTTCGCGCTGGCGCTGCGTCTGTTTGCGAACATGACGGCGGGCCACATCCTGCTTGCCACGCTGTTCAGTTTTGTTGGCGCGGTTGTGGGCAAGGGTTTCCTGATTCAAGGTCCGGTGACGCTGGTCAGCGGCGTCGGGGCCATCGGCATCATGTTCCTCGAACTATTCGTTGCGTTCATGCAGGCATTCGTCTTCATGTTCCTGACGACCGTGTTTATATCCCTAATGGATCACGACGACCATGACCATGAGCACGAGCATGGGCATGCACACGGCCATGAGCACGCGCACGCGTGAATAACAGGCCCCGTGATCTCCCATGTCGCCCTTGATGGTGGCATCGCGTGAGATCGATATTCCCCCTCGTGAGTTGACAGTCTTTTGAAAGGTTCCACGTATGAGAAGTTTCCTGACCAAGTTCGTTGCCGCGGCTGCTGTTGCGGCCCTTCCTGCCGTCGCTAGCGCTGCCGAAGGCAGCACGACGGGCAAGGGGCTCGCGGTGCTGGGTGGTGGCGTCGCCATCCTTGGCGCCGGCATCGGCATCGGCCTGATCGGCAAGGGCGCGACCGAGAGCATGGCTCGCCAGCCCGAGATGGGCGGCAAGATTCAGACCGCCGCGATCATTCTCGCGGTGTTCATCGAAGGTGCGACGCTGTTCGCGGTCGTCGCCGGCTTCCTTGCGACGTAATGTCTAATTCTGATTGTCGCGACGCGCCGCTCAACGGCGGTGCGTTGCTTTGCACTTCTCGTTTATTCCGTTCGATTACGAACGTCCTTGGGAGTTTTCCATGTCGACCCCCCCCCCCCCCACCCCCCCCGCACCCCCCCCCCCCCCCCCCCCCCCCCCCCCCCCCCCCCCCCCCCCCCCGCCCCCCCCCCCCCCCACCC